>ERZ1674288.2-NODE-2-length-101070-cov-13.122249_pt1 | contig 101070 bp, 78 predicted proteins | sample MGYA00581190_ERZ1674288 | MGnify/ENA primary metagenome ERZ1674288 (study PRJEB41354, sample SAMEA4873332) | human saliva metagenome | biome: human-associated habitat [ENVO:00009003]; feature: mouth environment [ENVO:08000002]; material: saliva material...
TCTGAACACTCTTTCCCTACACGACGCTCTTCCGATCTGCCCCGGAAGACTGATCTTCCGGGGCACCGCCCTTTAGCTATTCAAAGACTTATTGAGCCTCAAAAATTGAGTTTAGAACTTCGTGCCAGTCAGACGCTCATACGCCTCAACGTAACGGGCACGAGTCTTCTCCACAACCTCCTCAGGCAGGTGCGGCACATTATCCGAACCGTCCCAACCCGACTCCGGCGAACGCAGCCAGTCACGCACATACTGCTTATCGAAGCTCGGCTGCGGACGACCCGGCTCATACTGCTGAGCATCCCAGAAACGCGACGAATCCGGGGTCAGAACCTCATCGCCCAGGGTAATTTCGCCGCGGTACGAATCAGTACCGAACTCCATCTTGGTATCCGCCAGAATAATGCCCTGCTCGCGAGCAATCTTCTCCGCAGTGGTGTAAAGGCTCAGGCTCAGCTCCTCCAGGCGCTCACCCACCGGCTGACCCACCTCAGCGTACAGCTCCTCACGGGTCACCAGCTCATCATGCTCACCCACCTCAGCCTTACCGGTCGGAGTGAAAATCGGGGTCTCCAGGCGGGAACCATCCACCAGGCCCGCAGGCAACTTTACACCAGCAATCTCACCGGTCTCGTTGTACACAGCCAGACCCGAACCGGTCAGGTAACCGCGCACAATGCACTCAACCGGGAACATGTTCAGGGAGCGGCAAATCATTGCTCGACCAGCCACAACATCCGGAACGTCAGTGGACAGCACATGGTTCGGAACCTGCTTAAGCTGCTCAAACCACCACAGGGACATCTGAGTCAGAATCTTGCCCTTATCCGGGATCTCGGTAGGCAGAATACGGTCAAAAGCGCTAATACGGTCCGAGGCAACAACCATGACCGAACCGGCACGCAGCTCAGCGTCATCATTGACGGTCAAGCCGGTAGCGTCAAAACGTTCCTCATTCGGAACGTACAGGTCGCGGACCTTGCCGGAATAAATGTGAGTCCAGCCCGGGATTTCCACGGGGTTAGAACGAGAAGTCATGAGAATTTCTCCTGATGAGGTGGTGTGATGTGGATGCAAAAAGTCTGTGTAATTACAATACCGCGACAGGCACGGCTCCCGATAGTGCCATCAGACATCAATACGGCACAATCTTGAGAGCCCAACCTGCCCCGGTCGCCGCCGACAGCACCCCGAGCCGAGGAAATGAACCCGAGGAAAGCTGAGGCGGCAAGAAGCGAGTGGCAAAGAAGCGACCGGCTCCCCCACCCTCAAGCGGGGAAGCCGGTCACCTTAGGTTTTAGCCGCGCGGGGCGGGAATGTGGATGCGGTTCTCCACAGCCTTCAGCGCGATATCGGTGCGGTACTGCGCGCCAGCCCAGGAGATAGCGCGAACACCCTCGTAGGCGGCGTTACGGGCAGCAGCCAGATCATCGCCGAGAGCAACAACAGCCAGCACACGACCGCCAGCAGTCAGCACACCCTCCTCGGATGCGACAGTGCCCGCGTGAATCACGTGCACGCCCTCCAGGGCGTTCGCCTCATCCAGGCCAGAGATGACGTCACCCTTGCGGGGAGTGTCCGGGTAGTTCTCAGCAGCCATAACCACGTCAACTGCGGTGCGGGGATCCCAATCCAGCTCGGTACCCTCAGAAATTTCACCGCGAGCAGCCGCACGCAGCAGCTGACCCAGCGGGGTGCGCAGACGCGCCAGAACCGCCTGGGTTTCCGGGTCGCCAAAGCGTGCGTTGAACTCGATAACGCGCACGCCGCGGCTGGTCACAGCCAGACCGCAGAAGAGCACGCCCACGAACGGGGTGCCGCGCTCAGCCATACGTGCCACGGTCGGGCGGGCAACCTTCTCCACGACCTCCTGTACGAAGCCCTCGGGCAGCCAGGGAAGCGGGGTGTAGGCGCCCATACCGCCGGTGTTCGGGCCCTCGTCGTTGTCGAAAATGCGCTTGAAGTCCTGAGCCGGGGACAGCGGCAGAACGTTCTTACCGTCAGAGATGACGAAGAGGGACACCTCGGGGCCGTCCAGGAACTCTTCGATGACCACGGTGCCGCCAGCGTTGAAGCAAGCCTGAGCGTGCTCCAGCGCCGCAGCACGGTCCTCGGTCACCACAACGCCCTTACCTGCAGCCAGGCCGTCGTCCTTGACCACGTAGGGTGCGCCGAATTCGTCCAGTGCCGCCTGCGCCTCAGCGGCGTTCGTTGCCACGTAGGCGCGAGCGGTCGGCACGGAAGCCTCTTCCATGACCTGCTTAGCGAAAGCCTTAGAGCCCTCCAGCTGAGCGGCAGCTGCAGAGGGACCGAAAACATCAAAACCCGCCTCACGCAGTGCGTCAGAAACACCGGCGACCAGCGGCGCCTCCGGGCCAATAACGACCAGGTCGGCGTTCAGTTCGCGTGCCAGGGCGGTTGCCTGGGCGGGATCATTCGCATCAATTGCGTGGACGGGAACATCCTGGGCAATGCCGGCGTTGCCGGGGGCGCTGTGCACCTCAGTCACCTCAGGGTCGCGCAGAAGCGCACGGATAATAGCGTGTTCACGGCCACCGGGGCCCAGTACCAAAACCTTCATAGTATTTAGGGTACCCGGTACCCTCTCAAAAATGTGAGCTGAGCACACTAAAAATGCGGCTCTTCTCATGTAGCGGCACATTCCTAAGAATGCGCGCTAGAGAAGAGCCGCACAGCGCGGTAACCGAAGCTACCGAATCAAGCTAAAGCCTTAGATGAGGGCGGTAATAGCTGCCAGGCCGCCGAAAAGAATACCGGGAGCGTTCGCAATGATGATCGGGACGTCCTTCTTGGGGCGCCACAGACCGTACAGAACCCACAGGGTGCAGTTAATAGCCGCAACCAGAGGCTGAATCCAGTCACCCTTGTGACCGCTCAGGTTACCGATAATCTGCGGGAAGTAGAACACGTACATGAGCACAGCGGTCACAGAAGCAACACGGGCCAGGATGGGGAAGAACTTTGCGTGGAATTCAGATTCTGCACTCAAACCGCCCTTGGGGGAAGAGTTCTGTGCGGAGGTAGAGGTGTTGTGCTGCTCTGCCATGGATGTACTCCTTTACGTAATTGTGTGCGCCGTATGAGCCACTTAGAAAAGTGGCTGAAAGTGACGGTGCAAAATCCCTGTAAACCCCGAGTTCTAAACCCTATGCTTCGTACCGGCATATTCACCTTAAGGGTGAGGTTTAGGGTGGGGGTGGCAAGCGAGCGCGCGAGGGCTCAGCGTACCGTTCAGGGGTGGGTAAGTGGAGAAAAAGCTCATATGCCGCTGCCTTGGTCTTCGCCATATATGTTGGGCGGTGACGTCTATACGTCGGTCGGTCCTATACGGTGCGCAGGGTTGATGCGGAGGCTACCTGTAGTGAGGGAATCGTGCGGGCTGTGCCTCGCTCACGATACTTGCCTCAGAACCACCTTTGAAGGTGTTCTGCGCGATGAGCACCCCACCATTATAAAAATGAGTGACTCATAAAATCAACCTTTTGAGGACTATACGCTTCCTCACATTCCTTATCAGGTGCATATAAAATCCCGTTTTCAGCTACCTTTCACCCCACAAATAGGGCGATGCAATACGCCCCGTTTAAACTAGAAGAATGACCAACAGCACCACCTCACAGGCCACCACTCACACCATCAATCAGGGCAGCGCCTTCGACGTAGAACTCGCGCAGCTCACCCGCAACAACTTTGTTGAGGCACGCCACCGCGGCCGCCTCATTCTGCTGGGCCCCGACGGCGAAATTCAGCTTGCCCTCGGTGATATTCACGAGCCCTTCTATCTGCGCTCCGCCGCAAAGCCGCTACAGGCCATCGGCTCCATGAAGGCGGGCGCACCCCTGCGCGGCTCCCAGGTGGCTATCGCCTGCGGCTCGCACTGCGGCACCTTCGAGCAGATGCGCGCCGTACAGGACGTGCTCACCCAGGGCAGCACCGAAACCAACCCGCTCACCCCGGCGAACCTGGCACTCAAGCCCGCGCTCCCCTCCGATAAGCAGGCACGTCATGCCATGATTCAGGCGAACCTTGCCGCTACTGCCCTGGCGCACCCCTGCTCCGGCAAGCACGCCGCCTTCCTGTGGGCGTGCACCGCCAAGCTTGAGCGCGGCGACCTGGAAGAGGGCTCGCAGAATTGGACCCTGCACAACTACCTCGACCCCGAACACCCGCTGCAGCGGGTCATTACCGAAGAAATTGAGGCGTTTACCGGCGAACCGGTAGCGGCTATCGGCGTGGACGGCTGCGGCGCGCCCGTACACGCGGTTTCTCTGCTGGGTGCCGCACGCGCCTACTCGACCCTGGGTTCGGCAATCCGTAATCTCGGGGCGGATGCGCGCGCCTCCACGGTTGCAACCGCCATGGTGGACTACCCCGAGCTGATTCAGGCACCCGGCTACCCCGATACCGTGCTCAGCGAAGAGCTGGACGCCATCGTCAAGAGCGGCGCGGAGGGCGTGCTCTGCATCGGTCTGCGTTCGGGCGCGTCCGTGGTGGTGAAGATGAGCGACGGCACCCACCGCGCCATGTACGCCGTAGCGCTACGCGCACTGGTTGCAGGCGGTTACCTGAGCGCCGAGGAATGCGAGCGCCTGCTTGCGCTGGTGGTCCGCCCCGTGACTGGCGGATACGCTGACGGTCAGCCGGTCAAGGTTGGCGGGCTTCGCGTGCACGAGGAGCTCTTCACCACGGGGGAGCTCTCCGTCGAAGCTGGGGAAGAGAACTAACCGTGGCCATTCGACGCAAAACCAGCGAAGAGGCGGGCATGGCGGCGGTACGCGAAGTGCGTGCCTTCTTTGAGGCGCAGCGTGCGGCAGCCGGTGAACTTGCAGATTCGCATGCCCGAGGCGAGTACCTGCTGAACAGCCCCGAGGTGGAGCAGGCGTTTGCCGCGCTCCCCCGCCCGGTGCGCGCTACCTTTGTGCGCTTCACCCTGGAGGAGCTGGCAACCCTCGCCCCCGGCAATAGTGTGGAGGTGCGCGTACCCCCGCTGGGCGTGACCCAGTGCGTGGCGGGTCCTCGCCATACGCGCGGTACCCCGCCGTCCGTGGTGGAGGCGCGTCCACTCGTGTGGGCGGCGCTGGTTCTGGGTGCCTGTTCGTGGGCGCAGGCGGTGAGTGCCGGTGCGCTGGATGCGTCGGGTGAGCGTAGTGACCTTTCGGGTTTGTTGCCGCTCTTCTAGAATTCGCTACGAGCTCACAGGTCCACGCAGTTTTCGTGATTTGGCGTGTTTGGTGCCTGTTCTAGTGGTCCATCCTGAGGTATTTAGCGTATCTTTCACCGCATCGGCTCCGAAACCCGGTACACTTTTAAAGGTCTGGTGTATGCTACGGCACACACAGGCAGGTGTGAGTGCGGCAACACGCCCTAATCTTGCGCTTGCACAGACGCATCCGCAGTCCCATCGTCGAAAAGAAGTGAATTGATTCGCCCCGACGGAAAACTCACTCACGACCTCGATCCAATTGACCACGGCCCCAAGGACGCCTGCGGCGTCTTCGGTGTCTGGGCTCCCGGCGAGGACGTGGCAAAGCTAACCTACTACGGCCTGTACGCGCTCCAGCACCGCGGCCAGGAATCAGCAGGTATCGCAACCAGTAACGGCAAACGCATCCACGTGTACAAAGATATGGGACTGGTCTCCCAGGTCTTTGACGAAGCCACCCTCAGTTCCATGCCCGGCGACCACGCTATCGGCCACGCCCGATACTCCACCACCGGCGCATCCCACTGGGCTAACGCACAGCCGACTCTCGGTACCACCCCGCACGGTACGCTCTGCCTGGCGCACAACGGTAACCTCACCAACTCGGCAGACCTCTACGAGCGTCTGATTGAAAAGAACGGCGGCAAGCCCCCCAAGCACGGCGAACTCGCCCAGGGCAACACCACCGACACCGCACTCGTCACCGCCCTGCTGGCGGAGCACGACTTCGACTCCCTCGAAGAAGCAGCACTCGACCTATTGCCGACCCTTCGCGGTGCTTTCTGCCTCACCTTCATGGATGAGCACACCCTCTACGCTGCACGCGACCCGCAGGGTGTACGCCCCCTCGTGCTCGGTCGTCTGGAGCGTGGCTGGGTTGTCGCATCCGAAACCGCGGCACTTGATATTGTCGGTGCGTCCTTCGTGCGTGAAGTGGAGCCCGGCGAGCTCATCACCATTGATGAGAACGGTCTGCGTTCCCAGCGTTTCGCAAAAGCTAAGCCCGCCGGTTGCGTCTTCGAGTACGTTTACCTCGCTCGCCCGGACACCACCATCTCCGGCCGTAGCGTCTACGAATCCCGCGTAGAAATGGGCCGTCAGCTTGCCCGCGAACACGCTGTTGAAGCTGACCTGGTCATGCCCACTCCCGAATCCGGTGTTCCGGCTGCTATTGGTTACGCCGAAGAGTCCGGCATTCCCTACGGTAACGGCCTGGTCAAGAACGCCTACGTGGGCCGAACCTTCATTCAGCCCTCGCAGACTATCCGCCAGCTCGGTATTCGACTCAAGCTGAACCCGCTCAAGTCTGTGGTTGCCGGTAAGCGCCTCGTCGTTATTGACGATTCCATTGTTCGCGGTAACACTCAGCGTGCCCTCGTGCGTATGCTCCGCGAAGCTGGCGCGAAGGAAGTGCACGTGCGCATCTCCTCCCCGCCCGTGAAGTGGCCTTGCTTCTACGGTATTGACTTCGCCTCCCGTGCGGAGCTGATTGCGAACGGTCTGTCCGTGGACGAAATCGCGTCCTCCCTGGGTGCCGATTCGCTCGGCTTCATCTCTCAGGACGGCATGATGGCAGCCACCGAGCAGCCCGCCGAAAACATGTGCACCGCATGCTTCACCGGCAAATACCCGATTGAGTTGCCGAGCGAGGAACGACGCGGCAAGTCCCTCTTCGACTCCTCGGAGAAGGGCAAGGGCGGACCCCTCGCCGGTAAGGCAGCTGAGGTGACCGTGGAGCGCCCCGTCCCCTCCAAGCCTGAGCATGCTGAGGCTGTCTCCATTGAGACCCGCGAAGGCACCGAAACTCTCGAAACGAAGTTCGACGCCTCCGCAGTACAGATTGCCGCAGACGATGCCGGCATGGGCATGTGCAACCCCGGTCCCGACGCCGACCTCGAGGCACTGCTCACCGAGCAGGACCGCACCCCCGCAAACTCCTCCGCTACCACTACCCCGAAGGAATCCTAAATGAGCGAGAACACCACCACCGTAACCTACGCGAGCGCAGGCGTTGACGTAGAGGCTGGCGATCGCGCCGTTGAGCTGATGAAGGGCGCTATCAAGGCGACCCACAACTCCTCCGTCGTTGGTGGCGTGGGCGGCTTCGCGGGCCTGTACGACGTCTCCGAGCTGGTCAAGTACCGCAAGCCCTACCTGGCTACCTCCACCGACGGTGTGGGCACCAAGGTCGCTATCGCGCAGGCTCTGGATATTCACGACACCATCGGTTACGACCTGGTCGGTATGGTCGTGGACGACATCGTCGTGTGCGGCGCTAAGCCCCTGTTCATGACCGACTACATTGCCACCGGCAAGGTTGTTCCCGAGCGTATCGCTGACATTGTGCGCGGTATTGCTGGCGCATGTGCACAGGCTGGTACCGCCCTGGTTGGTGGCGAGACCGCTGAGCACCCCGGCCTGCTCGCAGAGGACGAGTACGACGTTGCGGGCGCAGCAACCGGCCTGGTCGAGGCTGACGAGCTGCTCGGCCCCGACCGCGTGCGCGAGGGTGACGTGCTGATTGCTATGGCGTCCTCCGGTATTCACTCCAACGGCTACTCCCTGGTCCGCAAGGTCCTGAACGTTGCCGGTTGGGGTCTGGAGCGCCAGGTGGACGAGCTGGGTCGCACCATCGGTGAGGAGCTGCTCGAGCCCACCCGCGTGTACGCAGCGGACTGCCTGGACCTGGCGGCGGCATTCCCCGTCAACGGCGAAGACGGCACCACCGGTAGCGGTGTGCGCGGTTTCTCGCACGTGACCGGCGGCGGCCTGGCTGCTAACCTGGCTCGCGTTCTGCCTCAGGGCCTGGAGGGTCGCGTGGACCGCTCCACCTGGCAGATTCCCGCTATCTTCTCCCTGATCGGCTCGCTGGGCAACGTGCCCCTGGCTGACCTGGAGCGCACCCTGAACCTGGGCGTGGGCATGATTGCTATCGTTGACCCCTCCGTGGCTGAGGCTGCTACCAAGCGTCTGAACGACCGCGGTATCCCCTCCTGGATCATGGGCGATGTTGTTGCCGCTGGCGAGCCCGAGGCAAACAGCGCCGACTACATTCAGGGCGCTAAGGGCGTGGACGGCGGCGCGGTTCGACTGCTGGGCTCCTACGCTTCCTAAGGACGCTTCTTCACGCAGTGAGCGAGCGCCAGCCTGACTGGTGCTGATAATTGCTGATGCCGGGGCGGTCACCTATACGGTGGCCGCCCCGGTTTTTGTGTGCCTACCGGAGGTGCACGCTACCGGAGGTGCACGCTACCGGAGGTGTGCGCTGCCTGAGGTGTGCGCTGCCCGGTGTTTTTACTACCGGGTTTTTATCTAATTTCGCGCGTATTTCAGGCTATTTTTATTTTTTGCTATCAACTGCATTTTTAATGCATTCCAGTGCTTACACCACGGTGTTAAAACATTTACTTTTCTCCCCGTCTCGCAAGAGGCACCGCATAGCCCGCATCGCACACCCTAACCCTCAAGCTTTACCTACATAAACTCTCAACTATTGGGCACTATTCAGCCTCCACAGGTTGATTTTCTGCACATTAACCCGTGAAAAGTACCTCAAAAATCCCTCAAGCTCACCTTGAAGTGATACCTTAGAAACGTACGTTGCACACCGTCCAAAAAAGAGTTCTTCCGGTACGAAAAAAGGGTCCACAAAACACTATTCCCTCACCCCATTTATTACTTCAGCGCGCCCAAAAACAGGCCCCTTTTGTCGCCCCGTAAAACCCTATCCGCACCCCGTGCGCCTGCAGACGGAAACACCAGTACACATCACACAGTCCGCATACCACCTACATCAGGAGAACCAGATGAGGCTTCCATACTTCGGCGCGCAGCGCACCGAAACACCTCCTCGCCGCTACCCCGATAACTGCCGCACCGATAACCGCCGCCGCAAGCGCCCCGCACGCGCGGCACTGAGCCTGCTCGCCGCCGGCGCCATCCTCTTCGGAGGCGACCTACCCGCCGTCCTCGCGCAGGCACCCAGCGACGAAGACATCCTGGCAGCAGCTCAGGCGGCACCCCAGATCGAAGGCCCGGTCAGCCCCCTCACCCTCGCGCGCAACGGCGCGGCACGCCCCAACACCCCCACCGCGGCGGCACCCGGCACGCTCCCCCAGCAGAACTTCGACCGATTCATCGTCACCTACACCCAGGAAGCCAAGCAGCGCAAAATGCTGCGCGACGGCGAGTGGGATGCAGTCCGCGGCATCGTTGACGACATCATGGACACCGTCGACGTCGTCAGCGAAGCACTGAACGTCGACACCAAGTTCCTGCACAACACCTCCACCGATGACGCCGTCATCCAGACCTCCAAAACCCTCAACAAAAACGAGGCGAAGGAGTTCATGGCGAAGGTCGCCTCCGACCCGGACGTAGCCTCCGTCGAGCCCGACTACATCAACTACCCCGCCGCAGAGGGCGACATCACCTTCCAGTTCAACGACCCGCAGTACAGCAAGCAGTGGAACCTCACCAACCCCACCACCGGCGTTCAGAACACCGGTAACGCGCGCCTGCGCCGCGGCGCAAACGTGAAGGTCGCCGTACTTGACACCGGCTACGTGCCGCACCCCGACCTGGTTACCGGCATGGCGAACGGCTACGACTTCGTCAGCGACCCGCTCAGCGCCCGCGACGGCGACGGCCGCGACCCCAACCCCAGGGATGAAGGCGACTACGCACCCTACAACCTTTGCAAGGACCAGGCGAACGCCCACACCTCCACCTGGCACGGCACCAGCGTTGCTGGCATTATCGGTGCCCGAGGCAATAACCGCATGGGCATCGTCGGTGCCGCCGACCTCGCCCGCGTGCAGCCCGTGCGCGTGCTGGGCCGATGCGGTGGCCGTACCTCCGACATTGCCGACGCCATCATTTGGGCTGCCGGCGGACACGTCGACGGCGTGCCGGACAACGCCTACCCCGCAAAGATCATCAATATGTCCATCGGCACTGTAACCACATGCCCCGCCGCTTACCAGCGCGCCATCAACATTGCACGCTCCAAGGGCGCAATCGTGGTCGCCGCGGCAGGTAACGGCAACACGGAGGCGTCCAAATACGCACCCGCCAACTGCATGGGCGTCATCACGGTTGGTGCAACCACCAAGGCTGGCACGCGAGCATCATTCTCGAACTACGGCACGAGGGTTAACATCTCGGCACCGGGTGAAGACATCCTCACCCTGTCCATGAACAGCCTCGACCGCCCCGATAACACTAAGTTCAGCTACGACTATGAGAGCGGCACCTCCATGTCGGCACCGCACGTCTCCGCCCTGCTGGCGCAGCAGCTGGTCAACGGCACCTCCATGACCACTAAGCAGGTCGAGGAGGCGTTCACCCTCGCGGGGGGAAACCGCATCAAGTGCGATAAGTATTTCTGCAGCCGAGGTATTATCAACAGCTTCAACCTGGCTAAAAAGGCTGGAAACCTGGACGCGAACGGTAGGGTGACCTACCTGCGACCGCGCAAGATTATTTCTAAGGGCCTGAGCGCCGGAGCGTCCAACACCAAGATTGCAGACAGGGCCGCCACCGACGAGGCAGCCGAGGCGACAGCAGAAGCTCTCACGGCAGGAGCCAACGGCGAGAGCCTCACCGGCGACTACGACCGAATTCCCGGCGCGCCCGCCATGGAAATCCCCGAAGATGCCCAGGTCTACGACTTGAACGGTGACGCCGAGCCCGTCACCCAGGACGAACCGCTGGTCACCAACCCCGCGCAGAAGCCCCGCGAGGCAGACGAGCAGCACTAAGCTACCCGTAGCGTAGCCAGGCCCGGTTCACGGGCATAGCAAAGCCCCCGATGAAAGAACTCATCGGGGGCTTTTCGCGTCTAAAAAAGAGTTTCGGCTAGTAACAGTGACTAGCGGTGGGTACCGGTCGCGAAGCCCAGGTAACCATTGTTCAGGTAGCCATTGTTCGGGTAAGTACTGCTCGGGTAGGTGTTCGTAGATGCACCGTACCAGGAGCGGTATCGCGGAGTGTGACCGTGACGCGGACGCGACGGGTACGAGGGGCGAGTCACCGGGCGGGACGGGCGGGTCCTGGCCTTCGGAGCCGGGGTCACCTTCGGTGCAGGAGTTACCTTCGGTGCAGGGGCCTGCTGACGCTTAGCGTCCTCCTCAGCCTTCTTGCGTGCCGCCTCTTCAGCCGCCTTCTTACGTGCGGCCTCCTCCTCAGCCTTCTTGCGTGCCGCCTCAGCCGCGGCGGCATCGGCAGCCTCACGGTCGGAACGGACCTGCTGAACCGCGCGCGCCGCATTCACAATGCCGGAACCGCACGCGGACTGGTCGCACTCAACGCCCTGAGAGGTGGACTGCAGGGCTTTCTTCGCCTGGGCGTACGTCAGCTTCGGGTCGACCGCCTTCATGAGCGCCACAATACCGGCAACATGCGGTGCCGCCATGGAAGTGCCCTGGTACTCGGCATAATCAGCCTTACCGGGAGCGGTCTTGCCAGCATTCAGGGTGGAGAGAATACCGCCACCCCAGTAGCGGCGGTCGCCACCGGGCGCGCTCACGTCCACGCGGGAGCCATAGTTGGAGAAGTAGGAGCGCTTGCCATTCTTATCGGTTGCGCCCACATTGATGACGTCCTCGCAGTTGCCGGGGCTGGACTTCGAGGCATCAAAGTTGTTGTTACCGGCTGCGACGACCACGATGGAGCCGCGCTTATTCGCCTGAGCAATCGCCTGGCGGTACGGGGTGGTGCAGGCACCCTCGCTGCCGATGGACATGTTAATGACCTGGGCAGGGTTCTGGTTTGCGGGAACACCGCGCACGCTACCGCCGGCAGCCCAAATAATGCCGTCGGTGATGTCCGAGTCGAAGCCGCCGCAGGCGCCCAGAACGCGCACGGGCACGATTTTCGCCTCGGGTGCCACACCGGCAATACCCTCATTGTTGTTGGCGATAGCGGCAATAGTGCCCGCCACGTGAGTGCCGTGCCAGTCGGAGGCGGTCGCCTTCGAACCGGTGAAGCACTGGTTGTCTACGGTCCAGTTGCCAGCGTCGGTCGGGTCGGAGTCGCGGCCGTTACCATCGTTGGAGAACGCCGACTCGGCAATAAAGTCGTAGCCGGGCAGCACGTTAGCGTCCAGGTCCGGGTGGGCGGTAATGCCGGAGTCCAGCACCGCCACGGTCACACCCTTGCCGCGGGTGGTGCCCCACGCCTCCAGCGCGGAGACGCCCTTCTCACCGGTGAGGGACCACATGCGGTTCATCTTCGGGTCGTTGATTTTGACGGTCTCCGAGGTGTTATCCACGGTAGCGTAGCGGCGCATATCGGGCGACACGGAGGCGACCTTGGAGTTCGCGCTCAGGGCGTCCATGTACTGCTGGGCCTGAGCGGGGGTGAGCTCTGCGGAGGTGGTGACCACGCTGGCGTCCAGCGCGGTGGAGCGGACGTAGCTGGTCTTAATGTTCAGCAGCTCGTCAATGCTCTGCACCTCGGAGGTGATACCCGCGTAGAGTGCGTCGTTCCAGGTTGCCTGCTGGGTGCCGGCGGCCGCGGACCAGTCAATCTGATCTGCGGTGGCATCGGTGGAGGCGGCGTTCTTCGCCTCATCGGTGTAAGTGATGATGAAGCGGTTGTATGCCACGGGCGCGGACTGGGTGGTGTTAGAAGCCTGTGTCGCCACAGAAGCCTGGGTTGCGTGGGTAGCCTGCGCGGTGGGTGCCGCCACGGCGGGGATCACGCTTGCCGAGAGCAGGCAGGTTGCGGTGACGAAGCTCAGCAGAGAACGCTGTGAGGAGCGTGCCTGCGAGGGGCGAGCGATGCGAAGCATGGACGTCCTTGAGGTGAGTGGTACCGGGTGCGCACGATGCGGCGTAGCGTTGCCGTCTCGCGTTGAGGGCGTGTGCTCGGTACGAGTGAATACGGAAGAGTGAGGTGTTGGTGCATTGTGTGTGCTGTGAAGTGGTTCCACAATGTGCGTGCACGGGTACGCACCGTGAGATACTCTAGCACCCTTTTTCAGTTACTTTATGAATAAAATAACCTTTGTGATGCAGGTCATTTTATGCATAGATGAGTAAAACTTAAATCACTACTTTAAGTCGCGAGAATATTCCGACTAGGCATTTCTTTATCTGCATTTACATGAAAGAAAAATCTCATTATTTACGCCACACTATCGAGTTTTAGCCCCGCCAAACATAGAAAAAGGTGCTAGGATAGCGATATCTCACCACATAAACTACTTCCGATGAACTCCCGCACGGGGGTTTAGAGAAAAATACACATCAATGCAGTGATGTGCATTTTCTTTTTCTATTCGCTCCTCACAAGCAAATATGCAAAAGAATGCAAATATTTTCTCGAAGGTGCATTTATGTGAGTGGATGACCAACCCACTTGCCGCTTCCGGCACTCACATACGCAAAGGACCCCGATGTCTTTTACCACTCACCCCTCAGCGCGCCGCATCGCACGCACCGCGCTGAGCCTGGGCACCGCCACAGCACTCGTCGCAACCCTGGGCGCCCCCGCATCCTTCGCGGCACCCGCCAAGGCTAACGGCGCAGAACGCGCCAAGGCGCACACCACCATTTCCTCCCTCAGCTCAGAGCAGCAGAAGGCAGGCTTCAACCGCTTCGTTATCACCTACACCGACAGCGCACTGAACGCAGGCGGTATCAACTGGGCAAGCCCCGCAGGCACCCAGGTTGCCACCTGGAACGACGCCCTCTACCAGGGCCTCACCTCCGAGGTGAAGAGCGTCGATGACCTCTTCAAAATCAAGACCAGCTACGTACGCACCACCGCTCAGAAGGCAACCGTGGTGACTCTCTCCTCCAAGCTCACCGCAGAGCAGGCTGAGAAGTACATGGCGGCGCTGAGCTCTAACCCCTCCGTCGCATCCGTTGAGCCCGACCTGCTGCGACGCTCGAATGCACGCGCTCGTGGCGCCGCGACCTCCAAGGTGGCTCAGGTCGCCAAGGCCGCGCAGGCATCGGACCAGGTTGTGGCACCGAACGACACCCTGTACCCGCAGCAGTGGAACCTGCACGGCACCAAGGGTATCTCCGCGCCCGAGGCATGGCAGACCACCCAGGGCGCTGGCGTGACCGTTGCCGTGATTGACTCCGGCATCGTCAAGCACCCCGACCTGGACGCTAACGTTCTGCCCGGCTACGACTTCATCACCGAGCCCGCCATCGCCCGTGACGGCAACGGCCGTGACTCCGACCCGACCGACCAGGGCAACTGGGAAGAAGAGGGTGTCTGCGATAGCGGATCTGAAGCGAGCGAGTCGAACTGGCACGGCACCCACGTTGCCGGCTCCATCGCGGCGGTTATGAACAATAAGCGCGGTATCGTCGGCGTGGCACCCTCCACTAAGATTCTGCCCGTGCGTGCCCTGGGCATGTGCGGCGGCTATGACTCCGACATTGCGGATGCAATGGTTTGGGCGGCCGGCGGCACCGTTGAAGGCGTTCCTGCGAACTCCAACCCCGCCAAGATCATTAACCTCTCCCTCGGCGGCGAAGGCACCTGCCCCGCAACCTACTCCAAGGCTATTGCTGAAGTGAACAAGCGCGGCGCGATTCTCGTTGTCGCTGCTGGTAACGATGGTCAGGACACTTCCAAGGTCGCTCCGGCTAACTGCGGCGGTTCGATCGTGGTGGGCGCTACCGACCAGAACGGTAAGCGTAGCGACTTCTCCAACTACGGCAAGATTGTTGATGTGAGCGCTCCCGGCAGCAGCATCATGTCCACCGTGGATCTGGGTACCACCGTGTCCACCGGCGCAGGCTACACCGAGTACGACGGCACCTCCATGGCAGCACCCCAGGTTGCTGGCGTGATTGCTCTGATGAAGTCCGTGGATCCCTCGCTGAACGCTGAGCGTGCAAAGCAGATTCTGAAGCAGAGCTCCAAGCCGCTCACCTGCGATGTGAACGGTTGCGGTTCCGGCATTGTGAACGCCGCGAGCGCACTGGCTATGGTGCAGGGCAAGAAGGACCCGAACCCGCAGGCAAAGCCCTGGCCGAAGCGTGCACCCAAGCACCCGACCCGTGCGGCTCGTGTTGGTTACGTGACTAACCCGGCTGTTAACCACAACCCGCCGTTCCTGATTACTGCTCACGGTCTGATTCCCGGTCAGTAATCGGCATGTTGCCAGCTCGGAAGCCGGTGAGCCAATAGGCTTCTGAAGGATGCCACATACAAAAAGCCCCCGTTGAGTTTTCTCAGCGGGGGCTTTTCGTGAACAGAAACGCTGCGGCTTTTGGTGCTGCAGCTTGCTTCTCCCACCCACCCTCACGACTGACAGGTGGGAGAAATCTTGGGGTACGCCCCTAACGAGCTGGACGCTAGGGTAGACGAGCTAGGGGCGTACCTGGGAGGCGCGCGCACCGGTACGGATACCTGCTGCCTCCATGCGAGCCGACTCGTAGCTCACCGCACGCAAACCCGAGGGGGCGTTGGTTGCTACTGCCTTCTCTCGCGTATTTTCCTGACGCTGGGTGGGTAGAAAAACCCAGCGGCGCTGGACCGCGAAGCTGATCGGGATCAGAATCAGTTCGGTCAGGATCTTGGCGACCAGCAGGGACGCGCCCAGGCCGGTCAAAGCTTCCATCAGAGCCGCGTTGGCTGCGAGGATACCCACCGCCAGCACGGTGTACCGTACCAGCGAGGAGGATGCCGAGGGGCGTGCGCCTCCGTCGTGCATGAGCATTCGGTTGACGGTGAAGTTCGTCAGCGCCGAGATGACGCGCGCACCGACCACGGCGGCAAGCAGCGGAGCACCCAGGCCCACCAGGACGAAGAGGGCGATAGCGTCCATGAGGAAGCCGGTCAGGAAGGACGACGCCAGGAAGGCGAGCAGCGGTGCGTAGATGAGCGCCGAGTCCTGCAGCGGCCTAAAGTGGCTGGTCGGGTTGCCCGGCTCGTAGACCTTCACGATGGGTACCTGCACCAGGTCCACGTCTGCGCGGGTTGCGCGAAGCAGCATGGAGAACTCGTACTCGTACTTATCGCCGGGAATCTGCAGTAGCCAGTCCAGAATCTGCGGGGTGAAGCCGCGCAGGCCGGTCTGAGTGTCTGCCACGCGGGCGCCGGTCGCCAGGGCGAAAAAGCCTACGGTTGCGCTGTTACCAATCTTGGAGCGCAGCGGCACTTTGGTACCTTCTTCGCCGGCGTTGGGGTCGGGCTTGGTACGCACACCGAGCACGATGCTCTTCTGGCCTGCCGCCGCCGCGGTTTCGGTGCGCACACCCACGCGGAAGATGTCCTGGGGCAGGTGCTGACCGTCCGCATCGGCGGTGACGATGACCTCGCCGGGGCGGTTTGCTTTCGCCCAGGCGATGCCGGTGCGCAGTGCCGCACCCTTGCCCTTGTTGACGGAGTGGGTCTGCACGGTCACGCCATCAATACGCAGTTCGGTAAAGATCGGTGCGTAGGTGCTGCCGGATCCGTCGTCAATGACGAGGATTTCGGCGTTAGGGTCCTGTTCGCGCAGGGCCCGGGCAAGGCGGACCAGTGATTGGTCCGGCTTATAGGCGGGTATCAGGATTATCACGATGCGCTCCCTGCAATGTAGAGGATGTCGCTGGTGCCACGTTCCTTGGTGCCACCCTGCGGGCGGTTGACCAGCTCGTTGTTGAAGACCATGGCGGAGGAGCCGCCACCGTCGAGGTTGTAGGCGCTGACGCAGCCGAGGTCCTTGAACATCTGGGCGAACTCGGGCATGGTCACGCCGCGCGAGTAGTTGGTGGAGCGGCCGTCGACCACGATGAAGACCAGGTGGTTGGTGCCGAGCACGCCCACGCCGGTTCGCGGCTGGTTGCCCTGGATGGAGTGGTTACCGAAGTTGGTGTCTACCTCGACGCTGTCAATGCCGTCGACGACCGCGGAGTCCTTGACCAGTGCTGGGCCGAAGGAGAGGGTGTTCCATACGCCTTCGTTGACGAGGGTCTGGGCGTTGGTTGCGGTTTCGTCGTAGAGCTTGACGGAGCCGTCGCGGTAGAAAGCCAAACCCTCGCGAGCGCCGGCGTCACGGTAGACGACGCCGTTTCGCACGACGATGCCGGTGGTACGGAAGCCGTAGTAGTCACCGTTGATCGCCCAGATGCCGTTGTGCTCGGAGGCGATATTCGAGGGGGTGTCGATGATGTTCTGGCCGAACTTGTTGTTGGCGAAGGCGCTACGCAGCAGGGTTGCGTTGTCGAGCTTGATGTCTGCTACGAAGGAGACGACCGCATCGGAGCCGCTGCCGGTAGTGGTGGAGGTGATGGTGATCGAGCCTTCGTTAGCGGTGAGGCTCTGACCGTTGACCTTCACGCCGGTCAGTTCGGTGGGGTCTGCCGTGGCGGAGCCGGAGGCGCTTGCGTTTGCCTGGGCGGCTGCCGCCTCGTAGGCGGTGGTGTCTTCGATTTCGGTGTGCTCTGCCAGGTAGCGGTTGTACGCCCAGCCTGCGCCGCCACCGACTACGGCGAGTGCGCCGAGGCCGCCGCCGATGAAGATTCGACGGGTGAGCTTCTTCTTGGCTAGCTTCTGCTCTGCGGCGGTTTGTGCGGCGGTTGCTTGTTCTGCCGCGGTCTGGGTGGTCTGGTCAATGTTCTGAGTCATGTTCTGTTCGTTGTTCATGTCTCTAGAATGCCGGGCTATTCTCTGTGCCAGGCATGACTAAGCTGTGCAGAAGCTATGTATGCTTATTCATTTCAAACTTTTTTATTACTGCCTATGCTTTATTACCAGAAGATGCTATGCATACCCATGTATAAACATGTGCATTGGCTTTGTGTTCCATCTAGCTAAGGAACTCCGCGGGTAACCCGCCCCTCCACCGCGCACACGCCTGACTGCATCCATCAAATGAGGGCACGAAAAAACCGGCTGAGCACCCCGTGCGGGGCCTCAAGCCGGTTCATCGTCTATACAATACGCTCGGTCGATATGCACCGAATCAATCCGCGTATTCTTTATGCCTCATCCTCGTAGGACGCGTACTTTTCTGCGTATGCCGAGTAGTCGTCCTCGTCGTCATAGCGACGGCGGGACGAATCGGAGGACTTCGTTTTCTTCGCGCTGCTGAGCTCGCGCTCGAGTGCGCTGTAGTCGGTCTCGGGGCTGAAGTACTTCATCTCCCGAGCCTGCCTTGTTGCTTTAGCCTTCTGACGGCCGCGCCCCATGGCGTGACCCCCTCTTTCATCCTGTCCGAGGCGAACAGCGCGCGCGGCGCATCGCTCTCGGATCGTTCAACAGTCTTTACTACACTATAGAGTACCCTGTTTCAGCCCTGAATGTCTCGCTCAGCGGCACCTATTTTACGTATCAAAGCACTTCTTCGCACCGGAACAACCGTTTTATTTTGCACCGGTAGCCTTTTATACCCCAGACGCCACATTCCCTAGATAACAACTCCCTAGATAACACGTAGCCCCGCACCGGACGTATCGCTACATCCGATGCGGGGCGAGTGTCTCTCCTTACCGGCTCACTCACAAGACCGGGTTCAGAGAGGGTACCGTGCAGGTCATGACATCCCGCACGGAGCTTGAGGGGGCGACCCCTACCGCTTAGCTTGCAGTGAATGAACCCAGCGAGGTGGCGTTCGACGCCAGGGTGGTGCTGGAGGCATCCACGCTATCGGTGGTGGTGTACACGGTGTAGCTCTCGCCCTTGGTGATCTTGGAGCTGGAGACCAGGATCAGCGCGGTGCTGGAGTTCGTCACCTTGTAGTTCGCCACCACGGTACCGGAGGAGTCGGTCACCTGTACGGTGGTGCCGGCGCTCAGGTTCGATACGTTGCTGATCTTCACGTAGCCGCTGGTGGAGGAGGTTGCGGGCGCCTCGAACATGTCACCAGAGTTACCCGCGGTCACGGTCGTACCGTTGAGCAGCAGGTCGCCGTTGGTGTCCAGGGAGGTGTTACCACCAGTGAAGGGGCCGTTCACGACCAGGGTGCCACCCGAGAGGGTTGCCGTACCGTTGGAGTCGATGCCGTCGCCGTTCGCGTTCACGGTGACGGTACCGCCGGTGATGTTGATGGTTGCGTCGACAACCTCGAAGGTGCCGCCGCCACCGCCCATACCGCCGCCACCGCCCATGCCGCCGCCTGCGCCACCGCCAGCCGGGGGCTGACCCATGGTACCGGAGGGTGCCTGACCACCTGCCGGAGCCTGGCCTGCGCTACCGCTGGGCGCCTGGGGCGCAGAGTTCTGGCCACCCTGCGCGCTCTGCTTAGTCGAGGTTGCAGTAGTCGACTCAGTGCTGGTCGAGGTGGTGCTGTACGAGGCGTTGATACCGTCATCGGAGCTGGTCACGTTCACGGTGCCGTCCAGGATGTTGATGTACTGCGCCTCAATACCCTCGTTCGCCCTGGTAATGTTCAGGGTACCGCCGGAGATTTCAAGCACGCGCTCAGCCTTGAAACCGTCATCACCTGCAGAGATGTTCACGGTACCGCCGCTCAGGCGTACCCAGCCGCGGTTGCCGTCGGTGTCGTTAGTTGCCTTGATGCCGTCCTTGGTTGCGGTCACGGTGATGGTGCCGTCCAGGATATCGACGTAGTCCTTACCCTTGATGCCGGTGTTTGCCGCGTTCACTTCCAGGGTGCCGGAGGCAATGACCAGGCCGTCAGAGGTGTGGATACCCTCTTCGTACTTACCTTCAACCTTCAGGGTGCCTTCGCCCGCCAGGGTCAGGTCACTCTTGGAGTAGATAGCTGCATCGGGGCTGCCGCTGGCGGTATCCGAGTAGGAGGAGCCGTCAGAGACGGTGTTGGTGGTACCCGAGGCGGTGTAGATAACGACCTCGTCCGCCTCAACAACGTTGATAGCTGCACCGGTGGAGTTGGTGATTGTCGCGTTGTTCAGGATCAGGCGGACCATGTCACTGTCGGCTGCATCAACCTTAATCTGGCCATCGTAGGTGCCGGTGAGCTTGTAGTTGCCCGCCTTGGTGATGGTGATGACGCCGTCGCTGACGGTCACACCGTCGGTCGCGGTCGGGTTAGAAAGATCGATAGTAACTTCGCTGGAGGAATCCCAGGTCAGATCCTTCGCGGAGTAGTGGGTGTCCTCGGCGAGCTTCGCTCCGCTCTTCACGTCGGTGGAGAAGGAATCGGCGGTCTTCGACTTGGTATCCGAGGTACTCGAAGCGGAGGTAGTGGTTGCGCTCGTCGCGCTAGCGTTCGAGGTCGAGGTTGCCGAGCAGCCGGTCAATGCCAGGGCTGCCAGGAGGGTAATGGAGGTTGCGCTCTTGATCATATTGCTCTTTTTCACGGGTTTTCCTTTGTGTTTGGGTGACTACTCGCGGAGAGCTTTGCGCCACAGGTTTGGGGAGTACAGGTTGTATGTGAAATGTGAATATGTGTGAGAGCGGTTTGCGCCTGTGTGGGGCGAATAAAGCCAGTATTGCGTTTGGTTCGGGGTTTATAGAATCGGGGGGGCTGGAGGCGGGTAAGGTAGGTGCGCTACCCTACCCGCACATCCCAGGTTGCCGTTTAGACGGGCTACCGTTTAGGCGGCTGCGAAACGCTCGGTCAGCAGCTTCTGGTAGTCCTCTTCGGTCATCTCATCCACGTTGAGGCGGGTGCCGTTGACCGGTTCCAGGTGCATCCAGTTCTTCAGGGTTTCTTCCCACTTTTTGCTTGCCAGCTGCGGGTTCAGCGCCGCCATACCGGTTGCAAACTTGGAAATCTTCGCGGGGGTGATGCCCGCATCCCAGAGGTGCTGGTCAGCCACGGAGGGCTCCACGCCGGACTTGGTTTCGATGATGACCGCGTTCGGCAGGCCGTAGGTGGTGCCGACCAGGTTGCCGTGGAAGTTACGGTAGTTCACGCCCGCCATGAGGATGTTCTCGGAGAGAGGGGTCCAGGTCAGGTTGGTATCCACCGTCATACGGGAGGCGACCGGGTTCTTCTCGCTCTGCGGCAGGAAGACCGTGGTACGGCGGTAGCCGGTGGTCAGAACCGCCTCCAGCTTGTGCACGGGGCCCGCGAGGATGTCACCGAGTGCTGCGGTGATGTACTCGTGGCCTTCCGCGGTGAGCGTATCGCGCTTCTCGAAGGTGTAGGGGATACGCTTCTTGACGGTCATGTCCTGCTCACCGTCGGTCTTGACCTCCAGGAAGGTCAGCTTCGAGTCCAGGTAGCTACGGGTACGGATCTTGAAGGTGTCGTCGCGGCTGTAGGCTGCCGAGTGGTAGCTCTGCATCTGCGGGGTGTCGAAGTAGACCGAGTCGTAGGCGAAGTCGCGCTGGCCCTTGATGTCCATGACGGAGGCGTCTGCGTCGAGCGTGGAGAGTACCTTCGCGGCGGTTTCTGCGTCGACAATGTACTTGCGGTCCACACGGGTCTGCATGGCTGCCTTTTCGTTCATGGCTTCGAGGCTGATGCTCTTCCACTCTGCGGGGATGATGTTTGCGGCTGCGTTAGTCATGGGTCTTGTCCTTCTTGGGTGCTACCCCGTGCGTTGGGTTGTGCGTTGGGCTGTACGCCGGGGCGGCGTGTCGTGGGTATCGGAGATGGTTGTGCAGTTGGAGTGAATCGGAGGCTTTTATACCGGCGCTCTTACTTGCCTACCGGGGTGCGCTGGAGGGGAATCATCCGAGTATCCAGCGTGGCATGCGCCTCGGCGGTGGCTGCTACCGGCTGAGTTGCCGCGGGCTGGCGGGTCATCTGCGGTGCCACCTGCTGAGTTGCTACAGGCTGGCGGGTTGCGGTTACCTGCGGTGCTGCCGCCTCCACCGCTGCGGGGGTGCCGCTCTCGGTGGTCTCCTTGGGCTGGTAGGTGACGGTTGCGCGGGTCAGGTTGTTCACCATGTCCAGCTCGGTGACCTTGACCGAGGTGACGGTGTAACCCAGGCGAGCGGTCAGGTAGTTCTTGAGCTCCTCCTCGTCGCTGATCGCACGATCGGCGGTGACGGTCTGAGTCAATTCCGTAGAAATCGGGGCGCTGCGCGAGTCAAGAATCGCGATCAGGGCGACCAGGGTAGCCATCAGGGCGAAGGCGATGTACGCCGGGCTGATGTTCACACCGGCAATCATGCCGACCGAGAGGGCTACGAAGTAGTAGCCGACCTCGCGCTGGCTCAGGGCGGTGGAACGCAGTCGGATAATCGACAGGACACCGAAGAGGCCCATACCCATAGCGGATGCGTTCGATCCGGCGGATACCAGCGCCACCGAGACGGTGAAGATACCGGCGTTGATGACCGCGTAGGAAATCATCAGTTCGCGGTTGCGGTGCCGCACCATGTAGAGGGTGCAGAGCGCTGCGATGGCTATGGCGTCGGCGAGTGCCATGGTCAGAATAGTCATTGGGTGCTCCAGGTATCGTGTCGTGATGTTCGCGGTGCTCGTCGCTGTCTGTTCTTCAGCTTCGGGCTGTGCGTTCTTGGTAGTATCTAGATTCCCGTGCGAGTCTGTGTTTACCCTGTGCTCACCTTAACTTAGAGATAAGTGTTATATATCTCTGATAAATAGCCTTGTCAGCAGCGCTATTTGTCCCTAATTTTTTGCTTTTTTCGCATCTTTCCCAGCATCCCCCACAACCTCAAAAGGCACAAAAAATGGGCCCCCTCCGATATGGAGGGAGCCCATCAAAGTAGCTAAAAGCTTAGCGACTAGGCGTTATTAAGCCTTCTTGCGCATGCGGGTTGCAACGATGGTTGCGCCACCTGCACCCAGAGCAATCAGACCCAGGCCAGCAGCAGTCATTGCACCGGATGCACCGGTCTTAGCCAGGGAAGAAGAGCTCTTGGAGGATGCGTTGGAGGAACCGGAGTCCAGGTTATCGCCGGAGCCGGAGCTCAGCGAAACACTGTCAGACTTCTTGGAGTTCTCGTAGTTAGGCTGCTCTTCGCAACCTTCACCGTCACCATCAGCGTCGAATTTCTCGCGGAAGTCCGGATCACCCTTGAAGATGGAGGTACCACGGTCTGCCCACACGTCAGCGCAGTTCTGGTACTTGTAAGCCTTCTCGTCCTTTGCGGAGGAGTCGGAAGCCTGGTCAGACTTCTGCTCTTCGGCAGGCTTCTGATCCTCAGCGGGCTTGGTTTCCTTAGCGTCCTCAACTGCGGGCGCGGAGGTCTCGTCAGCAGGCTTGGGAGCCTCGGTGGTCGGCTCAGCGGTTGCGTCCTTGGACGGCTCGGGAGTGGGATCCTGGGTGGGTTCCGGAGTCGGGTCCTGAGAAGGAGCGGGAGTCGAGTCCTCGGTGGGAGCCGGTGCGGGCTGCTCCGCAACCTTGATGGTCACGGTAGCTGCCTTACCGCCACGGGGAACGTCGCCGTCCTTCAGGGAGCCGGACAGCAGGTAAATGTCAACGGAAACGCTGCCGTGCAGCTCTTCCTGCCAGGGGATGGTAACGGAGAAGTTGCCAGCCTCGTCAGCGTGAATTTCCAGATAGTCCTGGCCGTTGATCTTAACGGCGCCCTTGTTCAGCTTCAGTGCCAGAACAGAACCGGAGGTGCCGTCAGCGGTCTTGAAGCCTTCGCCGCCAATGTTCAGGCCCTGGCCCTCAATCCATACGTCGGGGGCAAGGAACTGCGCAGAGTCTGCGTAGGTGTGAACGGTCTGAGGCGCGCCTTCAACAGCGAAGGTTGCGGGAACGGAAGTAGCAATGAGGCCACAGCCAATCAGAGCGGTGGCACCGATGCGTGCGATGTTGTTTCGAATGTTCATGCCCCCCATTCTAACGAGCGAAGCTTGGGATACCGGCTCCCAAGACGCCAATTTCCCATGACCTGACTCACAAACCGGGGTTTTCTTGAAGGTTTATTGAAGGCGTGGTTGAACTATAGAGACCTTTTACACTGCCGTGCACCCCTAAAGTCTCAATCTAACCTTGAAGAAAATAACAAGTACATGCGCCACCCTACAAACACAACACGCCAACAAAAACCACCCCGTTAAACACAAGAATCCCCTCCCCCGAACATTCAAAAGCGTTCAGGAGAGGGGACTCTCACGCACCGCACCGGGCGGTGACGATAGTTTTAGGAGTTCTTGCGGTTACGCACAGCGGTCACGCCAGCAACACCTAGACCCAGAGCTACCAGGCCCAGACCAGCCACGGTGAAAGCGTTCGAAGCACCGGTGTTCGCCAGGGAGGAACGCTGCGCACGGCTCGAAGTGGAATTGCTCGAAGAGGAGGAGCCGCCACCCAGGTTATCCATGTTGTCGGAGTTACGAGCAGAGGAACCCGAGGAGCTATTAGAGGAGCCACCGTCGGTGACCTCGCTGTTAATAACCTCGCAGCCCAGGCCGTTACCGTCGTTGTCGAACTTCTTGCGGAAGTCCGGGTGGCTCGAGGGCATGGGTGCCAGGCCAGCAGCCGCAACCTCTGCACAGTTCGCGAAGCGGGTGCTCTCAGCCGAAGCGGTCACCTGCTCGTTAGCGGAGGTAGAATCACCCAGCTGATCCTTCGCTTCGTTTGCTACAGATGCGTTCTGCTCAGTAGTGGCCGAAGCGGAAGCCGATGCGGAAGCAGAAGCCGAAGCGGAGGGGGTCGCCACCACAGAAGCGGAAGCCGACGCGGTAGCCGAGGGGCTCACCGAGGTTGCCGGGCGGTTCTTAATCTCAGCGTCCACGGAGGCAACAACCTCATCAGCGGCAGTAGCCGAAGCAGAAGGAGTAGCGGAGGGCGCAACAGAAGCGGAGGGGGTAGTCACCACGGAAGCCGATGCGCTCGCGGTCGCCGAAGGGCTCACCGAAGCGGTAGCGCTCGCAGTAGCGGAGGGGGTGGACTCCTGAACCGAACGGGCCTCAATCTTCACGGTCGCAGCCTTGCCGCCGCGAGCGGTGTCGTTATCCTTCAGGGAGCCGGAGAGCAGGTAGACGTCCACGGAGATGCGCTCATCCAGGTCGCTCTGCCAGGGAATGGAGACGGAGAAGTTACCCTTCTCGTCAGCCTTAACTTCCAGGTAGTCCTGGCCGTCAATCTTGACGGTGCCCTTATTCAGCTTAATAGCGATAACGGAGCCGGAGGTGCCGTCCTGAGTCAGGAAGCCCTCGCCGGTAACCTTCAGGGTTTCGCCCTTGTACCAAACCTCAGAAATGTGGGAAGTAGCCTTGTCGGAGTAGACGTGAGTGACGGACTCTTCGCCGTTCTGAGCGAACGTTGCGGGGATTGCGGTAACCACAAGACCGCAACCAATCAGGGCGGTGGCACCGAAGCGAGTGATAGTGTGTCGAATGTCCATCCCATCATTTTATCCCCGCGCTCTGGGTGTATCTGCCTGTCCAGGGGCTATTTGCAATGACTTGCAACACAAAATAGCACTTTCGTGCAGTTGACGACGGGTCAGCTACGGGTCAGTGCACGCGCGGCAAAATTCGCCGGGTGCCAGCGTTACCCAGTCATCCCGGCCCCGCCTAGTCGTGCCAGCGCTACCTAGCCGTCAATCTCGTCGAGCATGAGCTCAAGCGCCTCCCCCACCCCGGTGCGCCACAGGTAGGTTGCCTTCGCATCCGCACGGCCCGGACCACCGTTAATGACAGCGACCGGTTTGCCGGCGCGCAGAGCCTCCAGCACAATCTTGTAGCTACTCATAACCGCCACCGAGGAACCCACCACCAGCAGCGCCGAACATTCAGCGAGCATGGCGTCCTTACGCGCCTTACGTTCGGCGGGCACGGATTCGCCAAAATACACCACGTCCGGCTTGAGGCGAGTCGAGCCGCAGGCGAGGCAGGGCACCATCTGAAAATCGCGGATGTAGCGCTCGTCCAGCTCCACGTCGCCATCGGGGTTCACGCGCAAATCTTCGTCTTCAAGGCGCGCCAGGTAGCCGGGGTTCGCGGCGTCCAGGCGCGTATCGAGGCTTTCGCGCCCCTCGTCCTGACCGCAGTCCAGGCACACAATACGCGACAGGTCACCGTGCAGCGCCAGTAGATTAGAGCTTCCGGCGCGGACGTGCAGACCGTCCACATTCTGCGTAATCACGCCGCTCACAGCACCCAGCTGCTCCAGCTCGGCGAGCGCATAGTGGGCGCGGTTCGGTTCGGCACGGCGCATACGGCGCCAACCCACGTAGGAGCGCGCCCAATAGCGCTGACGTGCGGCGTCATCGTAGCGGAATTCCTGGTAGGTCATGGGACGGTGATCGTGCAGGGAACCACCCGGGCCGCGGTAGTCGGGGATGCCGGATTCGGTGCTCACGCCCGCGCCGGTGAGCACGAGAACCTTACCCGCCTTAAGCAGCTCGGCAATACCTGCGGCAGCGTACCCCTCGTCGTGCGGGGTGGCGTTTTCGGAGACGACTCGCTGAATGGAGCGGATCGCGGCACGGTGCACGGAGGCGATTTCTTCGCGCTGCTCACCGGCTGCGGCGAAGTTCTGGTGGTCAGTCCAGCGGTCCATTCTTCTCCTATGCTCTGTGCTCAATACGTTAAACGGCTGTGGGGCACCCCCATTTCGAGGGTACCCCACAGCCTATTTCTTATGGTTTCGAACTGGCAAACTCAGCCACGGGCTAAGCCCGCCGAGCCAATCGGCTCCGTCCGGCTAACCGGTTGGGTTTAGTCCTCAGCCTTCTGCTCGCGCTCGGAGGTCACCGACAGGCCGTCGCTGGCAACGTCCGGGTTCACGTCCACGGTCACGGTATCGCCATCGTGGATAGCGCCGGAGAGGATGCCGCGAGCCAAACGGTCGCCGATTTCGCGCTGAACCAGGCGGCGCAACGGGCGGGCACCGAATGCCGGGTCGTAGCCGGTCTTACCCAGCCACTCCAGGGCCGCGTCGGTCACGTTCAGAGTGAGGCGGCGGTCCTCCAGGCGCTTAGCCATGCTCTTGACCTGCAGGCCCACAATCTGGCCCAGGTTCTCAGCCGACAGGGGCTGGAACATAATGATGTCGTCCAGTCGGTTGAGGAACTCGGGGCGGAATGCCTGGTGCACAACCTCCATAGCCTTCTCGGAACGCTCCTCGAAGGGCAGGTCCTGGTTGACCAGGTACTGCGAACCGAGGTTCGAGGTCAGGATCAGGATGACGTTGCGGAAGTCCACGGTGCGGCCCTGGCCGTCGGTCAGGCGGCCGTCATCGAGCACCTGCAGCAGGATGTCGAAGACCTCGGGGTGTGCCTTCTCGACCTCGTCGAGCAGGACCACCGAGTAGGGGCGACGACGTACAGCCTCGGTCAGCTGACCACCCTCTTCGTGGCCGACGTATCCGGGAGGGGCACCGACCAGGCGAGAAACGGTGTGCTTCTCGGAGTACTCGCTCATGTCGATACGCACCAGGGCGCGCTCGTCATCAAACTGGAACTCAGCCAGTGCCTTAGCCAGCTCGGTCTTACCAACACCGGTCGGGCCCAGGAACAGGAAGGAACCAATCGGGCGGTTCGGGTCGGAAATACCGGCGCGGGCACGGCGCACAGCGTCAGCGACAGCCACCACAGCGTCTTCCTGACCGATGAGGCGGGCACCGATACGCTTCTCCATTTCGAGCAGCTTCTCGGACTCACCCTGCATCATGCGGCCTGCGGGAATACCGGTCCAGGAGGAAATCACCTCGGCAATATCGTCAGCGGTGACCTCTTCGGAGACCATGGACTCGCTCTTAGCGGTGTCCTCGGCGCGCTGTGCTTCTTCCAGCTCAGCCTGCTTTGCGGGAATCTCACCGTACAGCAGGCGGGATGCCTCGGCGAGGTTACCCTCGCGCTGTGCAACCTCTGCGCGGGAACGCAGCTCGTCAATCTGGGTCTTGATGTCACCCACGCGGTTCAGGCTGGCCTTCTCAGCTTCCCAACGGGCGTTGAGGGCGTCGAGCTCTTCCTTCTTGTCCGCCATGTCCTTGCGCAGGGCCTCCAGGCGCTCAACCGATGCGGGATCGGTCTCGTCGGCAAGTGCCAGCTCCTCCATGGTGAGGCGGTCCACGGCGCGGCGCAGCTGGTCAATTTCCTCCGGGGCGGAGTCAATTTCCATGCGCAGGCGGGATGCTGCCTCATCAATCAGGTCAATTGCCTTGTCCGGCAGCTGACGGGAGGGGATGTAGCGGTTGGACAGGGTTGCTGCGGCAACCAGTGCGGAGTCAGCAATCTGCACCTTGTGGTGTGCCTCGTAGCGTTCCTTCAGACCGCGCAGAATACCGATGGTGTCCTCGACGCTGGGCTCGCCCACGTACACCTGCTGGAAGCGGCGCTCCAGGGCGGGGTCCTTCTCGATGTTCTCGCGGTACTCGTCCAGGGTGGTGGCACCGATCAGGCGCAGCTCACCACGGGCAAGCATGGGCTTGAGCATGTTACCAGCGTCCATGGAACCCTCGGATGCGCCAGCACCGACGACGGTGTGAATCTCGTCGATGAAGGTCACGATCTGACCCTCGGACTTCTTGATTTCTTCGAGGACTGCCTTCAGGCGCTCCTCAAATTCACCGCGGTACTTTGCACCTGCGACCATGGAGCCCAGGTCCAGGCTAATCAGGGTCTTGCCGCGCAGGGATTCGGGCACGTCGCCAGAAACCATGCGCTGCGCCAGGCCCTCAACCACGGCGGTCTTACCGACGCCGGGCTCACCAATCAGAACGGGATTGTTCTTGGTGCGGCGGGAGAGCACCTGCACCACGCGGCGAATCTCGGAGTCACGGCCGATGACCGGGTCAAGCTTGCCTGCGCGGGCAATGGCGGTCAGGTCGGTGCCGTACTTTTCGAGCGCCTGGAAGGTGCCTTCGGGGTCGGGGGTATCCACGGTGCGGTCTCCTCGGACGTTGGGGATGGTCTGTGCGATGAGGTCTGCGGTAGCACCAAGCTTGTGCATTGCTTCAGCGGTGCTATCGGTTCCGCTGGCGATGCCCAGCAGAATCATTTCGGTGGAGACGTAGGTATCCCCGAAGCCCTGAGCGCGGGTCTGTGCAGCCTGCAGGGCGGAGAGTGCGGAACGGCTGAAGGAGGCGTTCTGCACGGATGAGCCAGACGCCTTGGGAAGCTTCTTGATTTCTGCGGAAGCAGCCTCGGAGATGGCGTCTACATCCAGGCCTGCTGCCTTGAGCACGGAGACTGCAATGCCTTCGCGCTGGTCCATCAGGGCCTTGAGGATGTGGGAGGTTTCAATAGTGGGGTTACCCGCCGTTTGCGCATTGGTATTAGCGGCGGAGATAACTTCTTGACTCTTGGTCGTGAACTTAATATCCATGATGTCCTTTCGTATCGTGCTTTCAGGGGACTATCCTACGTCCCTTCGCATTACATAACTTGAGTCTACTCCACTCAACTATGTTTCGCAAGGGGGTTTCAGAAAAATTTTGTCCACTTTTTTCGTTTTTCACCCCGCACTGCTCTGAGCCCTAGCCAAAACCCCGCTTGAAAGAGCCTCAACCGAAAGCCCCCAGTCGAAACCGCATTGTTATACTGACCGAATTGGGCGCTTGCATGCTCCCACAACAACTACAGCCCAAGTTGGGAGCTCACATGAAAATACTGGTTCTAGGCGCAACCGGCCGCACCGGCCGTCTCTTCACCCAAAAAGCCCTCGAGGAGGGGCACGCGGTCACCGCCTACGTGCGCAACCCCGATAAGGCGCGCACACTTTTGGGAACCCACCCGAACCTCACCATTACCCCCGGCGCCCTGGACGATGCCGAACGGCTCGCCGTAGCATCCGCCGGGCAGGACGTCATGGTCAGCATCCTGGGACAGAAGGCCACGGTGCGAGAGTTTCTGCACAGCACATTCCTACAGGAGCGCCTGCCGCTCATCATGCAGGCGGTCACGGGTGCAGGTGTGAAGCACTGCGTTCTGCTGAGCGCCTACGGTGTGGGTGATACGGTACAAACCGCATCCCTGCCCATGCGCCTGGTATGCAAGGTCATCATGCGCGGCATTTTTACCGACAAGGTTAAGGCGGACGCCCTGGTCGCCGAATATCAGCCGTATATTTCGCGTGTGCATCCGGGCAGGCTGACCGATAAGCCCGGTAGAGGCGGGGTGAAGGTGTTTGATATGGCGAGTGTCGAACGCGTTCCGGGTATCCCGACGATTGCCCGTGAAGACGTCGCCGATGCCCTGCTCACTATCGCCAAGAACCCCCAGAACGCGGGCACAGATTTTTTGGTGACGATTGGGGATGCTGTCCTGCGGTCACCCCAGAAATAAACCGGTAGGCTTAATGGCATGACGACTACGAACACCTTCCCCGCCGCCATTCTCTTCGACCACGACGGAACCCTGGTTGACACCGAACCCGTATGGGCTGCCGCCAAGGTTGCTCTCGCCGCAGATTTCGGCGGCACGTGGACCGAACAGGACACCCTCGATTGCCTGGGCCTGTCCATGCAGTTCACTCTGGATCGCCTGCGCGAGCGCGGCGTGGACCTGCCGGACGAAGAGATTAATGAACGTCTTGTGGCGAAGGTGCACGATGCTCTGGCGCACCAGCCGGTAGAGTTCCTGCCCGGTATTGAACGTTTCCTTGCGGAGGTTCGCGAGGCGCAGATTCCGGCGGCCGTCGTCACCAATGCGACCACTTCCGTAGCTCGCCGCACCGCAAACGCGGCTCCCGAAGGCACGTTCTCGGTCATTATCGGTAACGATGAGACCACTCACCCCAAGCCGGACCCGCAGCCGTACCTTTTGGCGGCGGAGCGCCTGGGCGTTGACCCGACCCAGTGTGTGGCGATTGAGGACTCCCCTTCGGGTGTGCGTAGCGCGACCGCGGCAGGCATGCGCGTGATTGTTGTGCCGGGTGAGCTGGAGGTTCCGGCAGAACTGGGCACCGCACGCTTCAAGCATGAGGAGCTGACCCTGGAGGCGGTTCGCGCGCTGGCGTAGCCGCGTAGTTCGCGGGCTGAAAGCTCCGTAGAAAACTGAATACGCTTCACCAATAAAGGGTGGGATGCGCGAGATGAGACACCACGCATCCCACCCTTTGTGCATGCCTAAATGGGGAGCTATGCGGGCGCTTGGGTATGGCTTTTAGGCAGGGGCTTTGGGTGTTGGCTTTTGGACACAGCGCGACACGCAGATGACAATTTATTACGAATTACTCAGAATAACCTTGACAATGGATTCTTAAAATGATTTACTCATAATAACGATTCGGCGGGGCACACAAACCCCACCGAACCAAAAACATCACAGCATCAAGAAGGAGACCATCATGGCATTCGCAAACTACACCGCACCCGGCCTGACCCTCGAAGAAGGCAAGGGCATTTCCGAGGTTCTCCAGGCACGTCTGCACGACCTCAACGACCTGCACCTGCTGCTGAAGCACGCCCACTGGAACGTGACCGGCCCCGGCTTCATCGCCGTTCACGAAATGATTGACCCCCAGGTCGACACCGTCCGCGAGTTCGTCGACGCCATCGCAGAGCGTATGGCAACCCTGGGCGCAACCCCCAACGGCCTGGCTGGCGCACTGGTCGCACAGCGCTCCGTCGAGGACTACCCCGTCGGCCGCGCACGCGTTGCCGACCACCTGCACGCCCTGAACGACGTCTACACCCGCGTGATTGAGGACCACCGCAAGGCGATTGCTTTCGCTGGCGAGTCCGATCCCGTCACCGAGGACCTGCTGATCGGTCAGACCGCTGAGCTGGAGAAGTTCCAGTGGTTCATCCGCGCGTTCCTGGAGAACGGCGAAGGCAACATCTAAGCCGCAACTATCTAAGTCGTAGCATCTAAACTGCAGTCCACTCGGGCGGCAAGCCGTATAGGCGCTAGATTTTAGAGTCACGAGCCGGGCGGGTGCGCTCTCCTTTTTTACGGAGGGTGCACCCGCCCGGCTTTTTATGCGCGAATCTGCGCCGCCCCTCGCTCTCCATTCCTACGCGGCTCAATCTTTTACTCCTCGTCCGCTCGGCATCACAAAGTACGTTGAGGCGAACTTCAACACCGGGTTAGGCCGTCCTAGATTTTCTGTTCGGAGTGCTCTACAGTGGTTCACTGGTCAACACAGAACACACAGATCGAACGCATGATTGAGCGCCCGGGAGCTGCCCGGCGCGCCCCGCACCGGCGGAAAGAGAGATATGAGCACGCACGCACCCTACGAGCACGGCGAAGAGACCGAGATGCTCCAAGGCGAGCACCAGCCGACCCGCCACAGCGCGGTCACCGACCCTACGCCCGCGCAGATTAAGCGTTGGCGCCGCTACCTAGCTGATGAAGAGTCGGAGGCGCGTATCTACCGCTACCTGGCTCGCCGCGCCGAGGGTACCGACCGCGAAATCTTGCTGCAGGTTGCCGAGGCGGAGAAGCGTCACCAGCAGCATTGGCGTGACATGCTCGGCGAGCACGCGGATGTGCACGTGCGCCCGTCCCTACAGTCTCTGCTTCTGCAGTTCTTGGCGAAGAATTTCGGTTCGGTGTTTATTCTGGCGATGGCGCAGCGCGCGGAGTCTCGCTCCCCTTACGCTGAGGACCCGGACGCCACCGAGGAAATGGCGGCTGACGAGGCAATTCACGAGGAGATTATTCGCGCCCTGGCGACCAGCGGCCGCGAGAAACTCTCGGGTAATTTCCGTGCGGCGGTCTTTGGCGCTAACGACGGTTTGGTGTCAAACCTGGCGCTGATTATGGGTATTACCGCCTCGGGTGCGTCCAGCTCGATGGTTCTACTCTCGGGTATTGCAGGCCTGCTGGCGGGTGCGCTGTCGATGGCTGCTGGCGAGTTCGTGTCGGTGCGTTCTCAGCGTGAGCTGCTGGATGCATCCCAGCCGACCCAGGTGACCCTGCGTGTTGCACACGATTTGGATTTGGACTCGAACGAGCTGGAGCTCATTTACCGTGCCCGCGGTATGGATCCGGAGGCGGCTCATCACCGTGCGATGGAGCGTTTCGGCTACATGGATTGTGACTGCGATCCGTCGCTGTCTCACCGCGAGGATGAGGATCGTGAGGAGAACGTGGCTTTGGGTACCGATATTGGTGCCGCCGCTGCTTCGTTTGCGTTCTTTGCTTCGGGTGCACTGGTTCCGATTCTGCCCTATATCTTTGGCTTGTCGGGTGTATTCGCGATGGTGCTGTCTCTGCTGTTTGTGGGTGCGGCGCTGGGCTTCACCGGCGGCGTGGTGGGTCTGCTTTCGGGCGCTTCCCCGCTCAAGCGCGGTATTCGCCAGATTCTAATTGGCTTCGGCGCGGCGTTTGTGACCTACCTGCTGGGTCTGGCCTTCGGCACGACGGTCGGCTAATTCCAATTCCTGAATACGCTTTAGACAAGTCTATATAGCCATTACGGCATGCTCTTCGCTCTCCCGTGAGGCCTGCATCCTGGGCATAGAAAACCCCGGCGGGTGAGTTATCCGCCGGAGGTTTTCTACATGCTCTTAGCCCGTATGAGGGGTTGATCTATTACGGGTGAATCTCCGCGGTGGTGGCCTGACCGGAAACGCTCTCCGAGCCGGTCGCACCGTTGCCGGAGTAGGTCAGGTTTGCGACCTGCACGGTGGAGGTCTGCTTGTACGAAACCCAGCCGTCGTTTGCCGGGAAGCGCAGCTGCGCCGGCATGAAGTTAGTCTGGCTGTAGTACTTGGTGCCGGACTGCTTCATGGTGTACGCCTTGCTGGTGGTGTAGACGATACGACCCTTGAAGGTGTAGGTGCCGTCAGAGTTTTTGGTGACGGTCGGTACTTCTGCGGTCCAGGTGCCGGCGGTCTGCGCGACGGACAGGTACTTTGCCTGGCCTGCGGAGGCTACCAGTTCGGTGGTCTTACCGGTCAGCTTGCGGCCGGAGGGGGCCCATGCCTGGCCGTTGATCTTACCGAACTTAAGGAGCGACTGGGCACTGGCGGAGACGGTGTACTCAACCTCGGTTACGAAGGTCGCGCCCGCTGCGAGGGTGACGCTGCTTCCGGGGATGTAGCCGGTGCCGGTTGCGGTGTCCTTGGTCGGTACGGACCACCAGAAGCCGCTGGAGGACATGTACGCGCCGTTTGCGCCGGTCTGGGAGTTGGTGACGGGGGTGAACTTGCCTTCGCCGTTGACGTAGGTTGCGCTCTTGGGCTTGGAGGTTGCGTCGTCCCAGTTGATGTCGGAGTCGGGGGTGCCGGAGGCGGTGAAGTGCGCCTCGGGGGTTGCCGGGTTGATGGTGCCGGTGTTGTTGGAGGATGCGTAGCCGACGTAGCCGCCGTTGTTCTGCACGCTGACGTACACGCCGTACTGTACGCCGGGGGTTTCCTTGGATGCGGCGTATGCGGGAACGGCTGCGGAGGCTGCGACGACGGGTGCGGACCAGACGCCTGCCTTGGCGATGGCGCGGCGAGAGATGGGCTGGGTCATGAGTGTGGTGATCTCCTGTGAGTGTTTGGTGTTTCTTGGAGCCGCTCAGAATGGTTCTGACTAGGCTCAATGTCCTCCAGTATACAAAGGTTCTGGTTATACTTACATATTTTTGTGGCACTGTGTGCACAATCTTACTTTCTAGTGCAATATTTGCGGGCGGTAGCGGGGCGTTAAAAGCACAGATGCCGGTAGCCTCATGGACTACCGGCATCTGCCGCAATACTATGCTGTTTACTTCGCTGCGAAGATTTCGCGCATCAGGTTTGCAGCCTCGGAGGGGGTCTTACCGACCTTCACGCCTGCTGCTTCCAGAGCTTCCTTCTTCGCCTGAGCGGTACCGGAGGAACCGGAGACAATAGCGCCTGCGTGGCCCATGGTCTTACCCTCAGGAGCGGTGAAGCCTGCAATGTAACCAACGACGGGCTTGGTCACGTTTGCCTTGATGTACTCTGCAGCACGCTCCTCAGCGTCACCACCGATCTCACCAATCATGACGATTGCTTCGGTTTCGGGGTCAGCTTCGAAAGCTTCCAGAGCGTCGATGTGGGTGGTGCCGATGATGGGGTCGCCACCAATACCGATAGCGGTGGTGAAACCAATGTCGGACAGTTCGTACATCAGCTGGTAGGTCAGGGTACCGGACTTGGAGACCAGACCGATCTTGCCCTTGCCGGTGATGTTCGCCGGGATAATACCAACCAGGCACTCCTCGGGGGAGATGATGCCGGGGCAGTTGGGGCCGATGATGCGGGTGATCTGCTTGCCGTTCTCGTCCACGGATGCCTTAGCGGCTGCCCAGAACTCTGCGGAGTCCTGAACCGGAACGCCCTCGGTGATGACGACGACGAGACCGATCTTAGCCTCGATAGCCTCGAGAACTGCTGCCTTGGTGAAGGCCGGGGGAACGAAGACGATGGAGACGTTCGCGCCGGTCTTCTCCATAGCCTCAGCTACGGAACCGAACACGTTCAGCTCGATGTCGGAGCCGTCCTTCGCCTTGTGGGTGACGGTGGTGCCAGCCTTGCGAGCGTTCACGCCGCCCACAATGTTGGTGCCTGCTGCGAGCATGCGTGCGGTGTGCTTGGTACCCTCGCCACCGGTGATGCCCTGAACGATGACCTTGGAGTCCTTGTTCACAAAGATAGACATATTACTTCCTTGAAATCCTTTGCTGGCGATTACGCCTTGTGAGCGAGCTCTGCTGCCTTGTCAGCGCCGGAGTCCATGGTCTCAGCCAGAACAACCAGCGGGTGGTTCGCCTCGGAGAGGATGCGGCGACCCTCAGCAACGTTGTTGCCGTCCAGGCGCACAACCAGGGGCTTGGTTGCTGCGTCGCCCAGAATCTCCAGAGCCTTCACGATGCCGTCTGCCACTGCGTCACATGCGGTGATGCCGCCGAAGACGTTCACGAAAACGCTCTTGACCTGCTCGTCGCCCAGAATGATTTCCAGGCCGGCAGCCATAACCTCAGCGGACGCGCCGCCACCAATATCAAGGAAGTTTGCGGGCTTGACGTTGCCGTGGTTCTCACCAGCGTATGCAACGACGTCCAGGGTGGACATAACCAGACCTGCACCGTTACCAACGATGCCGACCTCGCCGTCCAGCTTCACGTAGTTCAGGTCGAACTGCTTTGCCTTAGCTTCCAGCGGGTTCTCAGCGGACTTGTCCACGAGAGCCTCGTGCTCGGGCTGGCGGAATTCTGCGTTGTCGTCCAGGGAGACCTTGCCGTCCAGGGCGAGGATGGTGCCCTCGGGGGTCAGAACGAGGGGGTTAACCTCAACCAGGGTTGCGTCTTCCTTAGTGTAGACTTCGCCCAGCTTGACGAGAACGGGAACAACCTTCTCCTGCAGTTCTGCGGAGAAACCTGCTGCCTTAGCAATTTCTTCAGCCTTAGCCTGGTCCAGGCCGACCAGCGGGTCAACCTCAATCTTTGCCAGTGCCTCGGGGCGCTCAGCAGCGAGCTGCTCAATTTCCATACCGCCTTCTACCGAGCACATTGCCAGGTAGGAGCGGTTTGCGCGGTCCAGCAGGAGGGAGAAGTAGTATTCTTCGGCGATGTCTGCGCCGTCAGCGACCAGCACGCGGTGAACGGTGTGGCCCTTGATGTCCATGCCGAGAATTGCCTTAGCGTGCTCGTAAGCTTCTTCGGGGGACTTTGCGAGCTTAACGCCGCCAGCCTTACCGCGGCCGCCGGTCTTAACCTGAGCCTTAATGACGGTCAGGCCGCCAATTTCCTCAGCTGCTGCCTTTGCTTCTTCAGGGGTGGTCGCAACAATGCCCTTGAGCACGGGTACACCGTGCTTTGCGAAGAGCTCGCGCGCCTGGTATTCGAAAAGGTCCACAGGTGTCCTTCTTCTTCGAAGTGGTGCCGAGTACTGGTGCACTCGGCCTGGTCATTAGAGGAGGTTCCCCCATGCGGCCGGTACGGTGCGATAGGGGTCTCTCGCACCCGGCGCACACGCATCATTGACGCGGGGAATTTCTCTCGTCTCTACTCTATCGGATTCGGCGTGAGCTCGCACTCACAGAGCCCCAAATCTGAGATTTTAGCGACTCAGCTCACACATATTTTGGGTACGATTTACCCAAAGGTTGCGTACCGGGTAACTAACCCGAGCACGCGGTGCCCCATCCGCCGCGAAATACCGGCGAAAACGCGACATTACCGCCGCGCACAGAAGAGCATCCGGACCTTTCTCACCAGGCGGACAACACGCCCGGTACAGCACACAAAAGAGGGACGGGCACCCGCAGGTACCCACCCCTCCATCAGCTTTATCAGGTTCTCGCTCCTGACTCGCTAGTTCACCTTCTCCAGCGGCGCGTAACGCAGCAGCAGACGCTTCTCTTCCGAGCCGAAGCGAACCTTCGCCACGGTCTTATCCCCGCTGCCCTCAACGGCGAGCACACGACCCTCACCGAACTTCGTGTGGCGCACGGTATCGCCGACCGCCAGGGTCGGGATTTCCTTACTCTGGTGCACGCGGGAACGGTTCGTCACCTTCGAGGAGGCGGCCGCCGCCGCCAGCCCGTAGCTTGCCGAGCCGTTAATGTCCGCGGTGGACGGCTCGGAGCGGCGTACGGGGCGGGACTCGTAGGGGTCAGAGTAGGAGCCGCGCGAGCTACCGGAGCCATAACCGCCCGAGCCATAGCCGCCCGAGTAGCTTCCAGAACCGTAGCCGGAGCTGTATCCGGAGCGCACACCACCCGAGTAGCCACCACCGTAGGAACTGCTTCCATAGGAACCGCCGCCGCGAGCGCCGTACGCACCCATGCCGGAGGCACCAAAGCCAGAGAAACCGGCGGTGCGCTTCCACTCGATGAGCTCCTCCGGAATCTCCTCCAGGAAAGGCGAGGGCGGGTTGAACTGGCTCTTACCCCACATGGTGCGAGTCTCGGAGCGGGTCAGGTACAGTCGCTCCATGGCGCGGGTCAGACCCACGTACGCCAGGCGGCGCTCCTCGCTCATTTCCTTCTCGTCAGTCAGGGCGCGCTGGTGCGGGAACAGGCCGTGCTCCATACCGGTCAGGAACACCACGGGGAATTCCAGACCCTTGGCGGTGTGCAGGGTCATGAGGGTGACCATGCCCTGAGCCTTCGCCTCGGCGGCTTCGGCGGCAATCTGTGCGGCGGAGGCATTCTCGCCCTCCGCGCTGGCGGGGCGGTTCGGGATCGAGTCGGCGTCGGCAACCAGCGCCACGTGTTCGAGGAACTGCTCCAGGTCGGCGCCGGGGTTCTCGGTCTCGAACTCGACCATGGCGTCGAGCAGCTCGGAGAGGTTCTCCACGCGCGACTCGTCCTGAATGTCCTTGGAGGCGCGCAGAGCCGCCAGGTATCCGGTCTGCTCGAGGACCGCTTCCAGGCAGGTTGCGGCGGGTTCGGTGCGGGCAATCTGCGCCAGGTCATCCATGAGGCGCACGAACTCGGCGTACTTCTTCACCGCGGCGGCACCCAGACCGGGGATGTCGGCTGCTTGGCGTGCGGCAGCGTAGAAGGAGATGCGGTTCGCACTCGCGTACTCCGCCACCACGGACTCAGACTTGGCACCGATACCGCGCTTGGGCTCGTTCAGGATGCGGCGCACGTTCACGTCATCATCCGGGTTGCTCAGGGCGCGCAGGTAGGCGAGCGCATCCTTGATTTCCTTGCGCTCGTAGAAGCGGGTACCGCCGACCACGCGGTAGGGCAGGCCGGCGCGCATGAGCATGTCCTCGAGGGTTCGGGACTGCGCGTTGGTGCGGTAGAAGATGGCGACGTCACCGGGCTGCACGCCGTGCTCATCGGCAAGGCGGTCAATTTCGCGGGTGATGTAGCGTGCCTCGGCGTGCTCGGATTCGGCGACGTAACCGATAATCTTCGCGCCCGCGCCGGAGGCGGTCCACAGCTTCTTGGGGCGGCGGTCGGGGTTGCGTTCAATGACCGCGTTCGCCGCCGATAGGATGTTCTGCGTGGAGCGGTAGTTCTGCTCGAGCAGGATCGTGTGGGCGTTCGGGTAGTCCTTCTCGAAGTCCGTAATATTGCGGATATCCGCGCCACGGAAGGCATAGATGGACTGGTCGGAGTCACCCACCACGGTCAGCTCGGCAGGAGGCACAGCGTCCGGGTAGGGGCCGCGGTCAGCCGGTGCCTTCGCGTGGGCGCCGACCAGTTCACGCACCAGCTGGTACTGGGCGTGGTTGGTGTCCTGGTACTCGTCCACGAGGATGTGGCGGAACTTGCGGCGGTAGTAGTTCGCGATTTCAGGGAACTTCTTCAGCAGGAAGACGGTGCGGCCAATCAGGTCGTCAAAGTCGAGGGAGTTGGCGGCGCGCAGACGCTGCGTGTAGACGGTGTAAATCTGCGAAACGGTCTTCTCGTACGGGTTATCGCTTGCCACGCGGGATGCGTACGCTTCAGCGCTGACCAGCTCGTTCTTCAGCGCGGAAATGCGGTTGCCCACTGCCTTGGCGGTGAACTTCTTGGTGTCCAAGTTGAGCTCTTTGATGATGAGGCTCAGCAGACGCTGCGAGTCGGTCGAATCGTAGATGGTGAAGGTGGACTTCAACCCGAGGGCGGCGGCCTCACGGCGCAGTACACGCACGCAGAAGCTGTGGAAGGTCGAAATCCACATGTGCTTGGCGCGCGGGCCGACTAACGCCTCGATACGTTCACGCATTTCGGCGGCGGCTTTATTGGTGAAGGTAATGGCGAGGATCTGGCCGGGGGTCGCGCGGTGGGTTGCGAGCAGGTAGGCGATGCGGTGGGTGAGCACGCGGGTCTTGCCGGAGCCTGCGCCCGCGACGATGAGCAGGGGCGAGCCGGAGTGCAGTACGGCCTCTTCCTGGCGTTCGTTGAGCCCCGCGGTGAGGGAGGCGGGGTCCACAGCGTTGAGGCTATGGGTGCGTTCGTTGTAGGGGTCGGCGGGGTCAAAGTCTTCGCCGTATCCGCCGACGCGGTAGGCGGGCGGCATGAAGTCGCCGAGCGGATCTGCGGCGGTGAAGGCTGCGGGCGCGCTGGTAGCAGGGGCACCGTAGGCGGGCATGCCGGTAGGCAGGGCGGCGGGTACGTCCTGTGCGGGTGCCTCCATCACCGGAGCGTCCATCACTGCGGCGTCCATGGGAGGGGCGTAGTAGTCGTCCTCGGCAGGGGGTACGTCGTAGTACGGGTCGAAGGGCGGCTCATCATCCGCTACCGGTGCTGCGGGGGTGACGAGTTCGGCGGCGAACAGGCCGTCCTGTTCGGTGAAGGGCTGCTTCTGCTGTTCGGGCTTGTCGCTCATCATCTACCTCGCTGCCTAGAATACACGTTCGATATTCCATGCTACCGCATTTACTCCGCGGCTCCCACCCGTCCGGTCACCCGGCCGCCCATCTCTCACAGGTAGCGGTGCCTCTGTATCCGAGGTTCCCCGTGCTAGGATGACCGCATGACCCAGACCTTATCTCCGAGACTCTCAATAGCCCTATGGTGCAATGGCTCAGCCGACGAAGCCGCACAGTTCTATACCAGGGTTTTTCGCGATGCTTCTATCGTTGAACAGGTGCCCGGACTTACGACAGCTCTAAGCATCCATGGCTTCCAGCTCTCACTCATTAATGGTGATGACCGGTACACCCCGAACCAGTCCATCAGCTGCATTCTGAACTTTGACCCGCTCCTCTTCGGTGGTGAGGCGCAAGCGCGAGCATACCTCGATGAACTCTACGAAAAGCTAAGCGGCGGCGGTGTACTCATGGAGCTGGGCGAGTACCCTTTCTCTCCCCGCTACGCCTGGGTTCGTGACCGTTTCGGCATGACCTGGCAGCTGATGCTCACCAACCCCGAGGGTGACCCGCGCCCCTTCGTCATTCCCTCGTTCATGTTTGGCGGTACGAATCACGGCAATGCAGAAGAAGCCACCAACGACTGGCTTTCTATCTTTGATAATGCCCGCCGCGGAACCCTGTATCACTATCCGGAGGGCACCCCCTTCGGATCGGATGCAGTCATGTTCACTGACTTTAACCTGCAGGGCACCTGGCTTGCGGCTGCTGATTCTGGCTCTTTCCACGATTTCACCTTCACACCGGGGGTTTCGGTCGTTGTTTCCTGCCGCGACCAGGAGGAAATTGACCGTTACTGGGAGCTGCTCTCCGCGGTGCCCGACGCGGAGCGCTGCGGCTGGTGTGTAGACCGCTGGGGCGTCTCCTGGCAGATTGTCCCGCATAATATCACTGAGCTGATGGCGGACGAAGCCACTCGTCAGAAGATCCTGCAGATGGGCAAGATTGACCTGTCTCAGCTATAACGTGTTTTCTTGAGTACTCGTTACGTGCAGAAACAGAGAAACCGCCCGCGCCTGCTAATGCAAGCGACGGGCGGTTTTCTCATACCGGCACGCATGCCGGTTCTGTGTGCCCCCGAGACGATTCGAACGTCCGACACCTTCTTTAGGAGAGAAGTGCTCTATCCCCTGAGCTACGAGGGCGTACCTATCCAGTATAAAGCACCCCGCACGACTGGTCGCACGGGACCCTATAAGCCACCAGGAGCCGCGCTGTGCCCATGTTTCCGCCCGCACACTGCCCGTCCTGCGTCCCAGCCCGTGTTCACCGCATGAGGACACCCGCACCCGGCACCGGAACCGCTCCTACAATGTACGAATGAGCATCTACATTGACCCGCCCGTCTGGCCCGCGCACGGCACCGTCTTCTCGCACCTCATTTCGGATGTGTCCCTGACGGAACTGCACGAGTTCGCCGCGGCGGCGGGCATTAGCGAGCGCGCCTTCGACCGCGACCACTACGATGTTCCGGCGCACCGCTACGAGGAGCTGGTGCAGGCGGGCGCGGTTGAGCTTAGCTGCGCGGAGCTGACCCGCACGCTCATTGCCAGCGGTCTGCGCATCCCGCTCAAGGAGCGCCCCGAGAAGATTCGCCCGCGTCTGCTGCGTGCCTGGGAGGCAGCGTTTGCGCTCCGTCTTGTGCGTATGGAGGCATCCTCCGAGCTGCGTGCTCAGGTAGCTGAGCTGGGTGAGAGCCTGCTGCAGGCGTGGGAGCTGCCGCACCGCGCGTACCACCACAGCGGGCACCTTTCGCAGATGCTCGCCGACCTGGACCGCCTGTACGCGCACCGCACGCAGGGTGCTACTCCCCTGGCGCCGGTTCTGGCGGCGTGGTTCCACGACGCAGTCTACGAGGGCGCGCCGGGTGAGGATGAGCGCCGTAGCGAGCAGCTGGCGGGCGCCTCCCTGGAGCCGCTGGTTGCCGCAGGTCTACTGAGTACGGACGAACTGCAGATGGTGCGCCTTCTAGTGCGCGCCACGGCAACCCACGAGCTGCCCGAGTCCACCGAACTACCGGCGGGCTACAATCCGGCAGATATTGAGTTCTTCCTTGACGCCGACATGGCAATCTTGGCGGCAGACCCGGCACGCTACCGCCGCTACCTGCGCGGGGTGCGTACCGAGTACTCCCAATTTGACGATGAGGCGTTCCGTACCGGCCGCACGACCTTCCTGCGTTCCATCCTGGAGCGTGAGCGTATCTTCCTCTCTGAGCGGGCTCTGCAGCTCTGGGAGGAGCCCGCACGGACTAACCTGCGGTCTGAGCTGACCGAGTGGGAGCAGGACCCTCAGAAGCTTCTGCAGGTTCTCGCGTCCTAGCTGCATATACCTAAAACACATACCGCCGAGAATACACCCCGTACTAAGGTGCGCTCTCGGCGGTATTTTTGCGGAACTTCTTGGGTACGCAAAAGGCGCCCACCCCGTGCGGGGTAGGCGCCTTTTGAGAAGTATGTTGGGCTAGACCCAGCTTCTATGCACTAAGGCTTAGAGAGCGGTGTAGTAGCCGTCAACGGACATCCAGGAGGTGGGGTGCACCAGGGTACCGTTGGTGGGGTTCAGAGCGGAAATCATCTTGCCGTCGCCCAGGTAGATACCAACGTGGCTGTAGCCGTTCTGGAAGACGATGTCGCCGGGCTGGGGGTTAGAGGTCGGGCGCAGCTCGTTCTTCATTGCGTAGGTGAAAGCGGTCAGCTTGATGCCGTGCTGAGCGAAAACCCAAGAGGTGAAGCCGGAGCAGTCCCATGCACCGAAGGTCTTGCCGCCCCAAACGTATGCGCCACCCAGACCGCTCATTGCGGTTGCAACGATTGCGTCGCGGGATGCGTTACCGGTGGAAGCGGAGGAAGCTGCGGGAGCAGCGGGTGCAGGAGCTGCAACGGGTGCAACGTATGCCTGCTGTGCCTCAGCCTGGGGTGCTACGTAGGAGGTCTCAACTGCGGGAGCAGCGGGTGCCTCGGTTGCTGCGGGAGCAACGTAGGTCTGCTGTGCCTGAGCCTGGGGTGCAACGTAGGTGGTTGCGGGGGTGTTGTAGCTGGTGTAGTCGAACTCGTAGTTGGTGTAGTCGTAGGACAGATCAGCAGCAGCGGGGATCTGTGCAAATGCGTTCGCGGGAACGGTCGAGCCGAGCAGGATTGCGCCTGCTGCGAGGGTTGCACCTGCGGTACGTACGATCTTCTTAACCATTGGTAATTCCTCCATTGCCTGACGAGGTGAGCTGTCGGGCTCGAGCATGGATTCGCTCGGCCACCGAAGTGACTTAGCCCCGAGGCCTCTCGATTGAGAAGCCGTATCCCAGCTTGGGGATTGGGTCCCCCGCTTCTGCCATATTGGGTAGACGTTCATCGAAGCGTTGGCAGAACTCAGCGGAACCGCTTCGACGGTGCCCTCTTACGATTAGGATTTGGGCACAGAAAAGAGAATACACAGAAAACTCCCAGTTGTCACCTCATTCGGACTTAAATTTTGGACTTTCACCCCCGGCGGAACAGAGTGGACTGGACTGACTAGCCCCCCGCTTATTTGTGGGAACTTAAGCAAATTAAGGCGCTTGACTAGGCGCTTCACAAGGATGCACATTCGCTTTTAATGCGCCGCCACTCCTTAAGGACAGGGTTCAAAACTCTTAAAAATGACCCTTATCTCTTAAGTGTCCACTCTCAGAGATTGCTCAGATACCGGCGTTTCCCTCAGTTTCAACCTCAGATTTAAGCGAAAAACACGAAAAATGCACTCGAGCGCAGTTGCCAAAACTTTGAGAGAGGAGTATATGCGCCCGCGCACGCGACCAAACTCTGAAACGCCCCGCCCGCTAGGCGCCTCAACCCGGATCCCACCGTAAGACCAGATAAACCGCAGCAGACATAAAAACGGTGGCACCGCCTCCACCAAGGGAGGCGATACCACCGTTTAAAGCGTGAACTGGGTTAGCGGACTCTCAGAACTAGAGCTTAGAGGTTGCCGCCGCGCTTGACCACAATTGCGTTTGCCACGTCCATATCCAGGGAGAGGGTGTCCTCTTCACCGTCGGCGTGAACAATCACGTCATCGTCCTGACCGGCGACCACGGACACCGAAGCGCCGTAAACAATACCTGCGTCAGCCAGCAGCTTCAGCAACTCAACGTCAGTCTGAATGGACTCGGGGAAGCGAGAAATAGTGAAACGGTCCTCGGGACCGGAGTCGCGTGCCGCCAGGGACATGGGCACGGTGCGCTCGTCGTTCTTCTCGCTAGCGTGGCCCAGGTCCTCCAGGCCGGGAATAGCGTTACCGTACGGGGAGAACTTGGGGTCCTTGAGCATCTCCAGGATGCGCTTCTCCACCTTGTCACTCATGACGTGCTCCCAGCGGCATGCCTCTTCGTGCACGTACTCGAGTTCCAGACCAATAATGTCGGAGAGCAGGCGCTCAGCCAGGCGGTGCTTACGCATCACCTCGACCGCCTTGTGGCGGCCTTCCTCGGTCAGTTCGAGGTGGCGGTCCGGCTCAACGGTGAGCAGGCCGTGCTTCTCCATGCGTGCCACGGTCTGGGAGACGGTCGGGCCGGAGTGCTCGAGTCGTTCAGCGATGCGCGCACGCATGGGGACGATACCCTCTTCCTCCAGTTCGAGGATGGTGCGCAAATACATCTCTGTGGTATCGATGAGGTCTGTCATGTATCTCTCCCAGCTTTCACCGCAACAGTACTTAGATAGCACTGCCTAAGTCGTTACTTAATTCAATAATCTATTATGTACTTTTTTAGCGGCTTTTGCCACGGCTTAAGTCATTGAGTCGCCCAATGAAAACTCATTGGACGACTCAATAACACCTTATATATACGCTTTTGCTAGCCTACCCCTTATTAAGAGGAGTGGCACGTAGGCTTACTCTGCGGACTCAGCCTCAGCAGTTTCTTCTGCAGCAGATTCGTTCTCAGCGGACTCAACAGACTCACCAGACTCAGCAGATTCATCTGCCTCAGTATCCTCAGCAGAGTCTGCGTTTTCCTCCGCGGCGTTCTCCTGCAGGTCCTCGGGGCGAACACGGTCAGCCCACGGCACCCAATCCGGCGCGATCAGTGCGTCGTCACCGGGCAGCAGACCCACCTCGCAGATCGTTGCCACGCGGGAGCGAGGCGCACGCGAGAGGGTCGCAAACCAGAACCAGCCGCGGTAACCGGGCAGGGTGCACTCGAAGAGGTGAGTGCTCAGGCGTTCCTCCTCGGCGCGCACGTGGTGCACTAGGCCGATGGCGTGTGCCGGGGCAATCTCCTGAACGCCCTGTAGCGCCACGTCCTTGGCGGCGGCAAGAATCTCGTCCACCTTGGAGGTGCGGCGCAGCTTGTGCGGAACGCCCAGGGAGGGGGTGCCTACCTCTTCATCCAGTGGGGTGAAGGGGTCGGGGGTGGAGTCTTCGGTCTTCTCCGCGTTCTCTGCTGGCGCTTCCTCAGCGGCTGCTTCTTCAGCGGCCGCAGGTTCCTCGGCGTTCACGGAGGGCTGAGTCTCAGCAGGTACAGCGCTACCCTCGTCGGTGCTCTCAGGCGCGGCAGAAGGCGCAACGGACTCTGCGGGCGCGTCAGTAGCGGGCGTAGTTTCGGGGAGCAGTTCAATAACCTGTTCAGACATACCCCTATTAAAGCATCTCGCGTGCGCAAACAGTGCGGTCGCTCCCCTAAGCTTCACATACGCTGTGAATTTGGGTCTCAAACCGCTAAATCTGGGGCTTCGCCCACGAACAGCTGTGTGTGAGCTGATACCGTTAAATTCATGAGTAATGAACCCGTACAGGACACGCGCAGCACCGCAGACCAGGCGCCCGCGCCCCTTCCCTACGCTGGAGCCATCCGCTGGCTCGGCGCGGCAGGTGCGCTTCTCGCCCTGATTTGCCTGCTCACCGGAGTCGCAATGCTCGTGATGAAGTGGGTTGGGGCAGCGCCGCCCGCCCTCATGAGCCAGATTCCGCTGGTCCTCCTCCCCGTCGCCTTTATTGCCCTCATGGCCGCGCTCATTCTGTCGGTTATGCGCCGCAACAAGGCATAAAGATTTGAGCCGCAAGCTCACACACACATCATTCACTTATCAAGTACAGCCTGCCATTCAGAGAGAAAGATAGAGTATGTCTGCTGAAGCAAAACTCCTAGTCGTCGATGACGAGTTCAACATTCTTGAACTGCTCGCCACCTCCCTGCGTTTCGCCGGTTTTGAAGTAGTCACCGCCGGCAACGGCCGCGAAGCCCTCGAAAAGGCACACGCCGAAAACCCCGACCTCATCGTCCTGGACGTCATGATGCCCGGCATGGACGGCTTCGAGGTGACCCGCCGCCTGCGTGAAAACGGCACCACCACCCCCGTGCTCTTCCTGACCGCAAAGGACGCCACCGAAGACAAGGTCACCGGTCTGGGTGCCGGCGGCGACGACTACGTCACCAAGCCCTTCTCCCTCGACGAGGTGATCGCCCGCATCCGCGCTATTCTGCGCCGTAGCCGTAGCATCCAGGAAGAGGACGACGCCGTACTGCGCGTTGACGCCCTCACCCTGAACGTGGACACCCACGAAGTGTTCCTCGGTGATGAAGAGATTGACCTCTCCCCCACCGAGTTCAACCTGCTGCACTACCTGATGCTCAACGCCAACCGCGTGCTGTCCAAGGCGCAGATTCTCGACCACGTGTGGGAGTACGACTTCAACGGCGATTCCTCCATCGTCGAGTCCTACATTTCGTACCTGCGCCGCAAGATCGACAACAACCGCGAAAACCACGAGCCGCTCATCCACACCAAGCGCGGTGTGGGCTACATGATTCGCGGTTCTCGAGGCTAACGTGGCGCTCAAACCCCTCGACCGGATCCCCCAGTCTCTCTCCCTTCGCACCCAGCTAGTGCTCATCACCTCCATGCTCATCGCCCTCTCCATCGCGGTGACGAGCCTGGTGGCGATTTCCGCTCTGCGCGCCCAGATGGTGCACCAGCTGGACGAAGAGATGAAGAGCAGCGCCCCCTCGCTCGTGCAGCTGGCGACCGTGCGCCCCTCCGGCAATCAGGAACAATCCCTGAGCACCTACCGCCTGTACCTGCTCGATAAGGACGGCAACGTACTGTACTCGCTCAAGTCCGAGGATAGCGAACAGTTCAGCGAGCCGGCGCTGCAGGGCTGGACCGAAGAGAAGGTTCGCAAGCAAAACGAGGAGGCGGTCACCGTCAACTCGGTGGGTAGCTCCTCCGATTGGCGTGTGCTCGCCGTGCCCATTGAAGCCAACGACTCTTCAGGTTTGCCGGAGGCGGCCTCCCTCATCATTGCCATGCCGCTGAAGCAGACCAACCAGGTGGTCGCCCTCGTGGGCGTGCTGACCTTCGCGTTTGGTTTGGCGACTCTCGCCTCCGCGATTGCGATGACCTGGGTGATCGTGACCCGCACTTTCGAGCCGCTCGCGCGTGTGGAGCAAACCGCCGCCAAGATCGCTGCCGGTGACCTCTCTCAGCGTATTGAGGACTACAACCCCAGCAACGAGATTGGCAACCTCGCGGTTTCGCTGAACACGATGCTCACCCAGATTGAAATGCTCTTCAAAGCCCGCGAGAAGAGTGAGGCGAAAATGCGCCGCTTCGTGGGTGACGCTTCGCATGAGTTGCGTACCCCGCTGGTCAGTATTCGAGGCTACTCGGAGCTGTACCGCCAGGGTGCTCTGCCCACTGATGAGGCGGTCGCAACCGCGATGAGCCGCATCGAATCGGAGTCCAAGCGTATGGGTCAGCTCGTGGAAGACCTGCTGACCCTGGCGCGTATTGATGAGCGCCGCGAATCCAAGCTGGCGCCCTTCGACCTGTTCAACCTCGCGGTCGACGCTAGTAACGACGCCTACGCCACGGCACCCGATCGTGCGGTGTCCCTGGTGGGTCTGAACGAGGAGGTGGCACCGACCTCCGCAACCGTGCTCGGCGACGAATCGCGCCTGCGTCAGGTCGTGGCGAACCTGCTGACCAACGCCATGCGTTACACCCCCGACGGCTCTCCCCTGGAGATTGCGGTGGGCGTGCGCGAGGAGGTTCCCGGCTTCCCGCTCTCCGTGCTGGAGGTGCGCGACCACGGCCCCGGCATTCACGGTGAGGACCGCGAGCGCGTGTTCGAGCGCTTCTACCGCACCGACACCTCGCGTTCGCGTGAGACCGGCGGTACGGGTCTGGGTCTGTCCATTGTGGCTGCAATTATTGAGCAGCACGAGGGCAGGATCCACATTGAAGAGACCGACGGTGGCGGCGCTACCTTCGTGATTTCTTTGCCGTTCTACCCGCCGCCCGTCTCGGACGATCAGCTGATGAAGTAACGCTACAACGCTGGATAACGCACAAGCCCCCGGGCTGTAGAACTTGAACGTTCTGCGGTTCGGGGGCTTTGCTGTGCTCTGTAATCTTTGCTGTGCTCTGGTGCCTTTGTTGGGTGCTGAGATGTTGCGGGCAACTTGGCGCGCGTCATGGGTACGTCATTTTCGGGTGGGTTTTCGATTTTTTCGAGATGCCGGAGTGAATCTAGTGGGTTTATCCACAGATTTATTTAATAATCACTTTTCAGCTCATTTGATGCATTTTGAAAGATATAGTGATAACAAGCTTCCGGTCAGGAACTCAACCCTTCCAGAGATCCAAACCCCAAGCTCCACCACGGGGCAACCGCCCCACCCCACCTATCTCAAAGGAGAAAAACCATGGCACAGTTCAATGTCGATTCCGAAGTCATCGCAGCCAAGAGCGCACAGGCACGATCCTACGTCGCATCCATCACCGCAGACGTCAACGGTATGACCGCCTCCCTGCACGACCTGCAGAGCTCCTGGACCGGCTCCGCATCCGCGAACTTCCAGGGCGTGCTGGACCAGTGGCACGCAACCCAGCGTCAGGTCGAAGCGTCCATCACCCAGATCAACGAGGCGCTCACCCGCGCAGGCGTGAACTACGCAGACACCGAGCAGGCTAACGCCTCCATGTTCGTCGGCTAAGGGGTCAGGGCAGCAAGCCCAGAACCCCACCCGCAGGCAGGCGGCAGACCGGGCGGTTTAAAGGTCCCGGCCGCACGGCATACCGCCTGCCAGGCTCGCCGGAAGGCGGCGAACATCTATTGAGAAAAACCCCGCCGCATCCTCGAGAGTGAGGATGCGGCGGGGGTTTATTGCACGGAAATTTTGAGAGCTCAGAAGCCCATACCCTAAGAGTCTGAACTTTAGGAGGCGGGAGTCTCCTGGCGGAAACGCAGACGCCACAGACCGCGCTCAGTATCGTAATGCCAAATGCTCGAACGGCTCACGCGGCCACGCGCGGTCGCAACCGCCGCCATGACCAGCACATTGGAAGAATCCAGCACCTGCACGCCCTGCTTGAGCGGGGCGCCCTGCTGGGTGAAAGCGCGTTCGCGGTACTGCAACACCGAGGAGCGCGACACCGACTTGCCGGTGGCGGTCACCCACACCAGACGCTCGTGCAGCATGGAATCCAACCGAGCCGCCTCCATGACGGAGCCGCGGCTTTCGAGCAGCTGCTCAGCGGCGGCGGCTTCTTCGGGGTTCAGAACGGGCGCGGCGGGTGCCGCAGGAGCAGACGGTGCGGGTGCCACCGGCGCGGGTTCAGCGGGCTGAGCGGGAGCATCCTGAACGGACTCCACGGCGGGTTCTGCCACCTGCTCTGCTACCTGTTCTTCGGTCTCGCCCAGCAGTTCCGCCGGGTCAACGTCGTTCGGGTCCATGCCAGCAAACTCTTCCAGGCCGGTCAGGTCATCGTCTTCTTCCGCCTGCGCGGCGGTGGATGCCTGCTGAGCTGTCTCCTGTTGGCGTGCCAGTGCCTTTGCGTCACGCTCAGCGGCGCGCTCTGCCGCGATCGCCAGCTGCTCCTTGCGGGTGCGAACCGCCTCCGGGTCGGGGGCGTTCACCGCGGAGGCGGGGCGCAGCAGACCGGCCAGGCGCAGGCTCTCCACGCCGCGCTGGGCGTTCTCAATCTCGGCGGCGGTAAATTCCTGCACGGGCAGGTGGGCATCCGCGGAAGACTCGGAGAGCGCCGGTTCAGCCGCGGGAGCGTTCACAATCGGCGCCTCAACAACCGGAGCCGCAGCAGACTCAGCGGCAGGTTCAGCATCAGCAGACGCACCGAAGCCGGGGCCGTGCGCGGGTTCGCGGCCCTCCTGGTAGGCTCGCGCCGCGCCATTTGCCAGGGAGTCAGCCTTCTCGTTGAGCTCGTGGCCCGCGTGGCCCTTCACCCAAATAAACTCGTAGTCGCGACCCGCCAAAGCGGCATCTAGCGCCTCCAGAAGGTCGCGGTTGAGCACGGGCTTGCCGTCGGACTTCTTCCAGCCCTTCTTCTTCCAGCCGGGCATCCACTTGGTCAGCGAGTTAATGACGTACTGGCTATCGCAGTACACGCGCAGCTTCGCCTCCGGGCGGGATGCGGTCGCCTCGAACAGGTCCAGAACAGCCTTGAGCTCACCCATGTTGTTGGTGCCGTGCGCCCAACCGCCGCTCGCCCAGTGGTCGTCGTCGATATACCATGCCCAGCCCGCCGGTCCGGGGTTACCCAGCGCCGAGCCGTCTGCGGCGGCGATAATCTCTTGCGTGCTGTTCACGGTACCTTCTTTCTAAGCTGTCGCCCCTCTAGCGTGCGGGCGGCAGTCCGTAATGATGCCTGTGATGACTTTACCGCACCGACGGCGAGGGTGCGTAGCGCGCAGTCACGGCTGTGGACAACCTCAAGCAGCCTCGTAGCGCTGATTGCCCTAATGTGGGGCGGGTACACTAAACCTATGAGCTATTCTGCCCCCGAAACACCCAGCGCACAGCGCCCGGAGCGCCCTACCGCCCGCCCGAGCGAGCGCGTGCAGATTTTCGCTCTTCCCACCCGCACGATGTACGGTTCCCTGCGTTTTAGCTGGTTGAGCTACCTGGGTCTTGCTGAGCAGCAGCATGCGGCGCAGTTACCGACCTCCACGGCGGCGGTCAGTTACTTGAGCACTCAGGCGCTTATGCGTGCCATGGCGGCGGCGCGGCTGGATGTACCCTCGAGCGCCGCTTCTGAGATTGAGGTGGACCGTTCCTGCACCCTGTGCACCAGCGGCAAGAAGCATGGCAAGCCGCGTATTGCGGGCGTGAATTTCAATATGTCGCAGGTGAACCCGCTGGTCGTGGGCGCTTTTAGCCGTAATCCCTCGGCGGTGCTCGGCGTGGATGTTGAGACTCTGGACGCGCGTCTGTTCTCTGGTTTTGCGCGCCTGGCGCTCTCCAATGAAGAACGTACGTTCTACGAGCGGGTCGCGCAGGAACGCCCCGCACCCGTGCTGCACCTACTCTCGGTGGCGCTGTGGACCGCTAAGGAGGCGGTGCTCAAAGCGACCGGCCACGGCCTGAGCGTAGTGCCCTCCCTGGTTCGGGTGCAGCTCACAGATGAGCTGCTGGATGCGCTCGAACTTGCCATGAACGAGGAGGTCCCGGGGGACCTTCTGGGCAGCAACGTTCCCGAGCCGACCGCCCTGCGCGTACTGACTCAGGACAGCTTGACCGCGCGTGCTACCTTTAGCGCACCCACACCTCAGGGCGGCGGCGAGGCTATCGAGCGGAGCTTTAGCCTGCAGTGGGTACCCGTGGCGCTGCCCGACGCTGAGAACCCCGAGCAGGCGCAGAAGATGCTCATCGCCCTGGCTGTGGAGAACCCTGCCGAGGGTGAGCCCGCGCAGGTTGAGGCTCAGCTTCTGCCGGTGGCTACTCCCCTGGAACTCAAGCGCCTGCTCACCGATTAGCCACGTCCCCATAACAACAACGACTGAACGCGCCCGCCAAATAGCGAGCGCGTTCAGTCGTTTTATTCTGCTGTTTTATTCAGTCGTTTTATTCCGCCTCATCAAGGCGTTCAAGACAGACCCTAGGGAGTATCTTCACCCAGGGTGTCCACGCCCAGGGCGCGACCAAAGCTGCCGAGCTTCGTGCCGGTCTCGGTGTGCTCCAGCTCCGGGTCGGACTCAGCCACAATACCCGCACCGGCGTACAGTACAGCCTCATCCGGGCTGACCTGGGCGCAGCGCAGAACCAGCGCCCACTCGCCGTTACCCTCGGCGTCCATGTAGCCGACCAGACCACCAAAGTAGCGGCGTTCGAAAGACTCCAGCTGACGAATCAGCTCCAGCGCCTTCTCAGTGGGGGCACCGCAAATCGCGGGGGTCGGGTGGATTGCGCGGGCACCGTCCAGGCAGGTCAGGCCCTCCTTCAGCACGCCGTCGATGGGGGTCGCCAGGTGCCACAGCTGCGGGGTCTGCAGCAGCGAGGGCACCTGCGGCACGTTCAGCTCCTCGGCGATGGGTGCCAGGCGCTCGGCAATATCGTTAATGACGTAGGCGTGCTCGCCGCGGTCCTTCGGCGAGGCGAACAGGCGGTCGCGAATCGCCTCGTCTTCGGCGCTACCGGGCTCGGCAACGCGCGGGGCGCTACCGGCAAGCGGGTGGGTCTTGAAGGCGCGGCCCTCAGTGCGGAACACCAGCTCCGGGGAGGCGCCCATCAGGTAGCTGCCGTTCATGCCGCGCTCGCCATCGGGCAGGCGCACCGCAAAGTTGAATGCGGAACGCTGCTGGGCGCGCAGGTTGTTGTACAGCGCCTCCAGGTTGAGGGCGCCGGGAGCGTAGCGGGCGGTCAGCACGCGAGAAAGCACAATCTTGCTCAGCTCACCCGCCTTCATGCGCTCCACGGCGGTGGCCACGGCGGCACGGAACCGGTCGTTCTGACGGCCGGTGACCGATACCGGTTCGGCAAGTTCGGCGGTCTGTTCGGGGACCGATACCTGCTGCTCCTCCAGGCGTTCGGGCACGAAGAGGTAGGCGGGCATGTCCGGGTCAAAAGGAATCAGACCCACGACGGCGCTACCGGCGCGTTTTGCCTCGTCCAGGGCATTATCGAAGGTGACAGGGGGCATCGCACCGGAAGCGCGCAGGACGCGGGTGCCGGTGGCAAAGATAAAGTCAGGAAGGTTCGTCATCGTACTTCTATCAGTGGTGTGTAGGTTCGCGCCGGGCATCTAAACGCCAGACGCGGAGTGCCGTTAGAGGGTCGCGCCGCCGTCGGCAACAATCTCCTGCATGGTGATGTGGCGTGCCGCCTCAGAAATGAGGAAAACATTCACCGAGGCAATATCTGCCGGGTCGGCAATACGGCGCAGCGGAATGCCCAGGCGGAACGTTTCCGGGTTACCGGCAACCGGCAGGGCGGAACGGTCCTCACCCTCCCAGGCCTCAGTCACCATGGGGGTTCGGGTGGTGCCGGGGCAGACCGAGTTCACGCGAATACCGTGCGCGGCAAGCTGCAGGCCGAAGCTGGAACTCACGCGCGCCGCCGACGCCTTGGACGCACCGTAGGCGCCGAACTCCGCGCGGGGCACACGCGCCGCGTTGGAGGCGACCGTCACCAGAGAGCGGCGGTTGGTCGGGTCGGACTCCTGCTGGTCAATCATGATGCGGGCGAATTCGCGCAGGCACAGGAACACGCCGTCGGAGTTAACCGCATGCAGGCGTTTCCAGGTGTCGAAGCTGGTCTCCAGCAGCGGCTGGCTGTGGGCGATACCCGCGGCAAGTACCGCGCCGGTGATGGGTTCGTCGAGTGCCGCCACGGCGTTAGCGAGGGCGGTGACGGACTCTTCGCTGGTCACGTCTACGGAACGGTAGCGGAAGATGGCGTCCCCGTAGGTGCCGAAGGAGGCAATGGGCTGCTCGGCGAGGTCAGCCGCAAATACCGAATAACCGTTCTTAATCAGCTGGTGGACCGTAGCCTCACCAATACCGCCGTTCGCGCCGGTCACAATCACCCAGCTCATGCGCGCGCCTCCTCAACAGACTCAGCCTTCTCAGCGGCCTGCAGGTCTGCGAGCACATCGGCGGTGTTGAGCACGCGGGCGCAACGACCTGAAGCATACTCGCACGCCATACGGTGCTCCTCCTCCGAGAAGTCGGCGAGCGCATCCGCAACCATGAACGGCTGAATGTCACGCATGAACGCCTCCAGGGCGGTGGTCAGGCAGCCAATGTGCGCGTACACGCCGCCGATAATGAGCTGGTCGCGACCGGACTCCTTGAGCAGGTCCTCGAAGGGGCTGCGCACGAACGCGGAGTAACGCCACTTGGTCAGCACGGTGTCACGGTCGGTGGGTGCCAGTTCGTCGAGCACGCGGGCGGACTCGTCGTTCTGCAGGCCGTCGCCCCAGAAATCAATGAGCAGGCGGCGATCCTCGGGGTTCTGGCGCGGCGGCTGCGCGGTGTAGTAGACGGGGATTCCTGCGTCGTGGGCGGCGTCAATGAGGCGGCGCAGGTTCTTGATGGCGACGTTAATCTGGGCGTCCGGGTTACCGTTGCCCTCTCCCAGATTGGCGCCTTCGAAAGCCTGGACGAAGTGTACCTGCATGTCGTGAACGAGCAGTACGGCTCGGCTGGGGTCTACGGGCCAGCTCACGCGGTTGCTGTGCTCACGGTCAATGTAGGTGTAGGGCTTGATTTTGGGCAGTGCCATGATTCTCCCGGTTCGTGCCTATGATGTTCGGTTGTATGCGTGGCGCAGGTGGCGCACTGTGGTGGGCGCAGTGGTGAGTGAGGCTCTCCTCCGAGCCCCTCGCACTAACCACTCGGTCAGTGAGCTTGCGCTTATCTCATAACAATCTTAGGGCATGCTTAGCTATAGGGTATATCTGTGCCTTAACAAAAATGCTTCCCCACCCGCACCCCCGTTGACAGCACAACGGGCGGAACGGGCAGGGAAGCACTCAGACAAGCAGAAACGCTACATGCACCGCGAATCCGGACGCGATTCTAATTCAGCTAGTTCACGGGCACCGCGACGGCAAGAATCTCATTCAGACCCTCAGTAATCGAGGGGTGAGTGTAAATCTCATCGCGCAGCTGCGAAGCAGTAATGCCGTGGCGCATCGCCAGCGCCACCAGGTTAATAACCTCCATGGACTCGATTACCAGCAGCTGGGCACCCAGAATCTGGTCGGTCTGCGCATCGATCACGAACTTCATGATGCCGCGCGGGTTCTCCTGGGTCTTCGCGCGCGGCATAGCGGCAACCGCGGCAACCGGCTTCGAAGCGACCTTGACCTTGTGGCCAGCCTCGATTGCCTCACGCTCGGTCATACCAACCGAAGACAGCGGCGGGTTCATGTAGATGGTCGAAGCCACAGCCTTGCGGTCCTTGGTGGAGCGGGAACCATCACCGACCAGCTGGGAAAGCACCACGCGGTAGTCATCCATGGAAATGTAGGTAAACTGCGGGCCGCCGTTCACGTCACCGAGCGCGAAAATGTTCGGCACGGTGCTGCGCAGGTGCTCATCCACGACAATTGCGCCGCGGTCGTTGGTTTCGATGCTGGTGTTCTCCAGACCCAGGCCCTCGGTGGCGGGCTTGCGGCCGGTCGCAACCATCACGTAGTCCACCTCCAGCTCCCGAGTAGCACCCTCGGAGTCGAGGTAGGTCACGGTCACCGAGTCAGCGCCGTCCTTGAAGGACTGCACGCGCACGCCGGCATGAGCGGTAACGTCCTGATCTGCGATAATCTCGCGGGCGACCTGGGCAACATCCTCGTCGTAGCGGCCGAAGAGGGCGGGTGCGCCATCCAGAATGGTCACCTCGGTACCGTAGGAGGAGAAAATACCGGCGAACTCAACACCGATGGGGCCGCCACCGATAATGCCCAGGCGCTTGGGGCGCGGGGTGAGCTTCTGCAGCTCGGTGGAGGTGAGCACACGCTCAGATTCGCGGACGCCCTCAATCGGCGGGATGACCGACACGGCGCCGGTGTTGATGATGAAGTAGTCGGCGGTAACGCGCAGGGTGTCCTCGCCCGCGGTAACCTCAACCTCGGTGTCGGAGATGAAACGTGCGTGACCATCAATGAGCTTAGCGGTCTCGTTGGACAGCAGGATCTCGCGGTTCTTGGCGCGCATCATACCGGTCAGCTTGTCACGGAAAACCACGGCGGACTCGTAGGCGGCGTTTGCCTCTTCAAGGGTGCGCTCGCCGCTAGCGCGGAACTCGTCGGCACGGTGAACCAGCGCCTTGGTGGGCACGCAACCGATGTTGATGCAGGTGCCGCCGTACATGCCGGTAGACTGCTCGATGAGGGCAACATTCTTGCCGGTCTTCGCGTAGGCGCCGGCGAGGGTCTTGCCGCCCTTGCCGAAACCGATGACGACCATGTCAAAGTGCAGCTGAGCGGGGGTGGTCATAATGTCTCCTATGGAATTTAGATGATGATGTCTTCGCAGAGTTCAACGGGAAGAAATGAGTATTATTCCCGCGCGCCACATTTTTTCTTGGCCCCAGCCGCCCCTCAGCCCGTGCGGGCGTAGACTGAAACTACCCGGCTCCCTACAAGAAGCCGGCCTAAAGGAAGCCAGCAAATTCAGGAGAACTCCATGAACACCCACGATATTCTGCGTGACGCCGCCAGCCGCCCCGGTATCGAAGCCGCCGTAGCCGTCAAGGGGCTATTCCCCGAGGCGCTCAACGCCCACCCGGGCGGGCACCCGAACTCTATCGCCTGGCTCCTCTGGCACGCCGGACGACAGATGGACATGCAGCTCTCCGCCCTGAACGGTCAGCCGCAGGTCTGGGAGGCGCAGGGCTTCAGGGAACGTTTCAACCTGGGCGAGCTGGGCGACACCATGGGTTACGGCCACACCGCCGAGCAGGCACGCTCCATCGTGGTTGAAGATTCTGCCCTGTTGGTGGAGTACCTTGTGGCAACCGGCGAGGCGCTCGCGGCCTACTCGCAGACGCTGAGCGAGGCTGATTTGAGCGAGATTATTGACCATTCGTGGACTCCGCCGGTGACCCGCGGTGTGCGCCTGGTCAGCATGATTGACGATGCCGCGCAGCACGTGGGTCAGGCAGCGTACGCGGCGGGTATTCTCGCGGCACAGGATTTCGCGGCGCAGGGATAGAATTTCACGCCCGCTAGAGGGGAACGAAAAAGCGGTGGCGCCTCGGACACAACCAGCCCGAGACGCCACCGCCCGGTTGCGGGCAACCCCGATAACACCGCGAGCAGATAATATTTCGGCGAGAAGATAACGGACTGTTATCTGCTCGCGCATCTTGTGTCTTGTTTCGCCTCGGTTACAGCGTTCTTACCCGTGATAGAATCCACAGTATTATGAGACGCACCACAGACCCTTCGCCTGAGCACCCTGAATCACCTGCGTCGCGCATTCCAACAAACACACCAGACGCGACCGCAAAACCCACATCAGCAACGCCGCTGAACGCACGCGGGCAGCTCACGCTCCTGACCGCGCAGGTTTCTGATGCTCTTGCGTCCAGTATCCAAGCTATCGCCATGCCCCTGCTGACCTACGGCGCCACCGGCGACCTCGCCCACTCCGCTATCGTCATGGTCGTCGAGGCAGTCCCCGTCATCCTCTTCGCACCATTCGCAGGCGCTATCGCCGACAAATTCAACCGCAAAACCCTCACCGTCAGCTTCAGGCTCGCCAGCGCCGCCCTACTCATCGCATCCCCAGCCCTCTACGCCGCCGCAGGACTACCCGCCTTCCTCACCATCGCATTCCTCGTCTCAACCTTCGGCACCTTCTCATCCCCCGCAGCCTCCGCCGCCATGCCCTCCCTGCTCGGCGACGACTACCAAAAATACATGGCACGCCGCGGCAGCCTCATCTTCCTCGCCCAAACCCTCGGCCCCACCATCGCAGCCGCCGTCGCATCCTTCACCACCCCAGCCCTCGCCGTCGGATTCGCAGGCACCCTCAACCTGCTCGCTGCCCTCACCGTCGCCACCATACGCAACTACGACCTCACCCACGCCGAACGCACCGCCACCGTGCAGGAACACCACACCGGCAGACTCCTGCGCGAAGGCGCCGCCTACACCGCACACAACCCCATCGTGCGCGGTATGCTCACCTTCTGGTTCCTCTCCATCGCCGCCGTACCCATCACCACCCTGCCCATGCTCGAATACCTCACCCGCGGCCTCGGGCACGACTACACCGCCTTCGGAATCGCAACTTCCGTCTACGCCGCCGGATGCGTGATCAGCTCCTGGCTTTCAGCCAAACTCGGCGTCGGTACAGGCGCCGGGCGGGTGCGTATGACCAAACGCGGGTGGATGTGCATCTCCGGACTCGGCTACGGCGCCGTTTGTCTGAGTATGGGACTACACCCGGCGCTGTGGGCGGTACTCGTGCTCTGGTTCATCTGGGGCATGTTCTACGGACCCGAAGAAGTGCTCGGGCAAGTCCTCTTCGCAGACGCTATCGACGAACACATGCGCGGGCGCGTCTACAGCTTCATGGGTGTGGTTTTCTCCCTAGCGGGTATGGTCGGGTACCTCATCACCGGATGGGCGGTACCAGCGTTCGGCGCGATCAACACCATTGTTACCGGAGGGGCACTCTTCATCATCGCCACCGTATTCACGTTCATTCTCGGCCCGACTGCGCGAGCGATACGGGCGCAGGAATCGCGGAATGAGGCAAAGAGCCGTGCGGGTGCATGACTGTGCTCTGTATATCGCCTCGGGGCATCATCGCCTCACCTCTGCCACGTTGCGGGCAACCCTGATAACACCGCGAGCAGGTGATTTTTGGCCGAGCATGCAGGAAAAATACTACCTGCTCGGCCAAAAATCACCTGCTCGCGCCCTAGTGTTATGTATCTGCTCGCGGACTTGGGATAGGAATGAGCGCTTGACCCGAGAAACCTACCCGCGCTTCAGCAACGTCATAACCTCATAGTGGTCCGTATGCGGGAACATATCCAGCACACGGCCCTGCACCGGCACATACGAGGGCATGCGCCCCAGATCCTTCGCCAAAGTCACCGCATTACAGCTCGAATACACCACACGGTCAATACCCGAACCCTCAATCCACGCGCACAAGCTCTCACCAATACCGCGGCGCGGCGGGTTCACCACCAGCATCTGCGGCACCGTGCCCGAAGACACCGCGAACTCCGGAGCATCCTGAGCCGAAAAACTCACGCCCTCCAGCCCATACTCAGCCACCGTGCGCTGCGCCGAAGCGACCGCCTCCGCACTAATCTCAATGCCCGTCACCGAGCCGCCGTCCATCACCGAAGCGGCATGCAGGGCAAAACCACCCACGCCACAGTACAGATCCCACAGCGAGCGCGGAGCCACCTCACGCACCCACTCACGACCCTGCGCGTACATCGCCTCAGCGACCTTCGTGTTCGTCTGGAAGAAGCTCTGCGGGCGCAGATGCAGGGTCAGGTCATTCACCTGCATCGGCAGGGTCTGACGCTCCGACAGGATAATCTCCTCGTCACCCTCAACGCGCGCCACCGGCTCACGCAGCAGATTCACCGACAGCACCGCCAGGTTCGGCAGCCGCTCCTGAAGCCAGTCCAGCTGGCGGCGAATCGGCACCAGAAGCTTCTTCGAACGCAACACAAAACGCACCATCAGCTCACCCGCCGCCGAAGCCGTCACCAGAATATTCTTCAGCTCACCGCGACGATTCGGAATGTCATAGGGCGTCAAATCTGCGCGCTGAATCAGCTCACGCAACACCGGAATAGCCGCCTGAATCGGCTCCATATAGAGCGGGCATTCTCCAAGATCCGTGGAGGCGCCCGTACGGTAATCCACAATGCCGAGGGTCGGGTTCTTCACCGAACCACCCACCACGAGCTTCGCCTTGTTGCGGAAGCCCGCCTCCGCACTGGTCACCGGGTCCAGCCACTGTAGCTGCGGGTAGTTAGCGAGCAGGGCGCGGGCATGCTCCTGCTTCGCCTGCACCTGCGCGGTGTAGGCGGTCTCAATGCTGGGGCAGGAGGAGCAGAGGTCATCACGAAAATAGGCGCATTCCATAGGGGCACCATTTTACCGCCTCCACCGCCGGGACAGGACGCACGGGCACACAAAAGCGGGGGCGGCCACCCATCGTGGGTAGCCGCCCCCGCCTCTACGGATGCGTGGACCTGTGCCGGCTAAAGCACCAGCGTTAGGTCACCACCGAAGGCCACTCCGTACCCTTCGGATTCCATAACTTTTTGCCCCATCAGGGACAAAAAGTTATTACATCATTCCGCCCATTGCGTCCGCACCGGGAGCAACCGCGCCAGCGGGCTCCGGCTTGTTCGCAACAACAGCCTCAGTGGTCAGGAACAGACCAGCAATAGACGCAGCGTTCTGCAGAGCCGAACGGGTCACCTTCACCGGGTCAGCAATACCAGCAGCCATCAGGTCCTCGTACTCGCCGGTCGCAGCGTTCAGGCCGGTACCAGCAGGCAGGGAACGAACGCGGTCAACCACAACGCCCGGCTCCAGGCCAGCGTTAGCAGCAATCTGCTTCAGCGGTGCGTCGATAGCCACGCGCACAATGTTCGCGCCGGTAGCCTCGTCACCGGTCAGCTCCAGCTTGTCGAAGACCTTCACGCCGGCCTGAATCAGAGCAACGCCACCACCGGGGACGATACCCTCCTCAACAGCAGCCTTAGCGTTACGCACAGCATCCTCAATGCGGTGCTTGCGTTCCTTCAGCTCAACCTCGGTTGCCGCGCCAGCCTTGAGCACAGCCACACCACCGGCGAGCTTAGCCAGGCGCTCCTGCAGCTTCTCACGGTCGTAGTCAGAGTCAGAGTTAGCAATCTCTGCGCGAATCTGAGCCACGCGACCCTCGATAGCTGCTGCGTCGCCTGCACCCTCAATGATGGTGGTCTCGTCCTTGGTCACAACGACCTTGCGAGCGGAACCGAGCATGTCCAGGGTTGCTGCGTCCAGGGACAGGCCAACCTCTTCGGTAATGACCTGGCCACCGGTCAGGATAGCGATATCGGCCATCTGAGCCTTACGGCGGTCACCGAAGCCCGGAGCCTTCACAGCCACAGACTTGATGGAGCCGCGCATCTTGTTCAGCACCAGCAGAGCCAGAGCCTCACCCTCAACGTCCTCAGCAACGATCAGCAGCGGCTTGCCGGACTGCATGACCTTCTCCAGGACGGGGACGAGGTCCTTAACGTTCGAAATCTTCTGGTTCACAACCAGGATGTAGGGGTCCTCCAGGACTGCTTCCTGACGCTCCGGGTCGGTCACAAAGTAACCGGACAGGAAGCCCTTGTCGAAGCGCATACCCTCAGTCAGTTCGAGGTGCAGACCGAAAGTGTTGGAGTCCTCAACGGTGATGACGCCTTCCTTGCCGACCTTCTCCATTGCCTCAGCAATGAGCTTGCCGATCTCAGCGTCGCCAGCGGAAATAGAAGCGGTTGCAGCGATCTCTTCCTCGGTCTCAACTTCCTTCGCGGAGGAGAGCAGAGCCTCGGTCACAGCCTCAACAGCCTTCTCGATGCCGCGCTTGAGGCTCAGCGGGTCAGCGCCAGCAGCCACGTTGCGCAGACCCTCGCGGACCAGTGCCTGAGCCAGAACGGTAGCGGTAGTGGTACCGTCACCAGCAATGTCGTCAGTCTTCTTGGCAACTTCCTTGACGAGCTCCGCACCAATCTTCTCGTACGGATCCTCCAGCTCGATTTCCTTCGCGATCGAGACACCGTCGTTGGTGATGGTGGGGGCGCCCCACGCCTTCTCCAGCACAACGTTGCGGCCGCGGGGGCCGAGGGTCACCTTCACTGCATCGGCGAGGGTGTTCAGACCGCGCTCCAGGCCGCGGCGTGCCTCTTCGTCAAAAGCAATGAGCTTTGCCATAAGTGTCCTCCTGAACGATAGGATTTTCTCCCGCATCCCACTGGGATGCAGTACGTCTAAAATCGGGTCGCTACCCCTCCTCCGCGCACCCGTGACGACAGCCGTGACAGGGGTGCGGGCAGAGTAGGGCGCAGAACGCCCGAATGCTACATCAATTGTGGCACCCGCACCGGCGTGGAGCAAACGTTTAAGCCCAAGGTTGAAGCGTTAATCGCCCAGTGCTTAATCTGCGCTCATCAAGCCCACCAAAAGGGGCGTTAAAAGCATCAACCCCACCCGGTGCACGATTGGAATTGCACGGGTGGGGTTGAAAGAAAACTTGTAATTACAGAAGCGACGCGGGCTGGGTTTTAGCCGGTGTAATCCGACGCCAGAACCACAATCACCTCGTGGTTGCCCATCTCAACGCTAGCGGTCGCCTGGCGTACCTGCGAAATATCCAGCTTCGAGGCGATGCTCTGCGCCTGCGACTGGTAGCCCTCAGCGTAGTAGACCACGCTGGTTGCAGGTGCCGCGCCGGTGTAGTTCGCGGTCTCGCTGATGGTGTAGCCAGTCAGCAAAGCCGCCGCGCTGGAGGCGCTACCCGCCGGAGCAGACGCATTGTAGACCGCCACAGAGATAGACTCAGCCAGGCCGGTCTTCGTGGGGCTCGCCGAAGCGGAGGCGGTAGCCGGCGCAGAAGACGCCGACGCGCTTGCGGGAGCAGAGCTGCTCTTCGCGGTGGACGCCGAGTACTGCGGGGAGGCGGTGCGCGGCGCGTACACGTACATTGCGCCGCCAATCAGCAGGCCAACCACGCCGGCGGCGACCAGGGGGATAGCACCCTTGGGGCTTTTTGCCGGGTCGACGTTGACCGCGCGGTAGGTTCCGCGGCGGGCGGTGTTTTCGTCTACCTCGTCAAATTCGTCGCGGGGGTAGCTCATTTATCCTCATTTCACGGGTCTCTGTTTACCGGCTGGTACCGCGCCGTCCTGCATGGTGCGCGGGCGCGGCAGATGAAGGTGCGGTCTTGGTGTTCTAGTACCTAGAGTACCGTCTCAATTAGCGGGAACCAACGCGAACGCCCCGCAATCGGCTGTGAAAGAGACGGATACCGCACAGTGTTCAATCTCTACCTGAGCCTGAGGTGTGCGGTGCGATAGGAAAGCAACAGGGAGGCTCCAGAGCGGCATTCAGCACACCCCTCACTCTTGCGCTAGTCAGCGTCTCGTCGGGCGCGCAGAACGTCAATAATCTGCGGCGCGGCGGCGCGTACCCGCTCATCATCCAGCATCACGTTCAGGCGCTGATAGTAGGCAATCGGGGTGAACCCTGCGGCAATAATTGCCTTCTCTTTGGAGCCCTGGTGTTTGAAACGGCGGCGTTCCACCTCAAGGATGCGCCGCTCGACCGGGGACAGACCGCCGGGCTGCTGCTCTGCTTCCGGCTGAGTCTCTGCCTGAGCCTCCACCCCCGCCTCCGCTTGGGTTTCAGTAGTCTCAGCGGTTTCAGCGCGTTCTTGTTCTAGCACGTTGCCTCCTGTCTATGGTTCGCCTGCCGCGGCTGGCGTCTCCTAGCGTGCGTATTCGTCATCCCCTAGTCTAGAAGAGAAGTAACCGTAGCGCGCCCGGCACCGTGACCGCCGGAGCCGCATCAGCCCGAGGATATTCCCGAGGAGATTCATGAACCAGCCCCTCAGCAGCATTATGAGCGAGGATTGGGCGGCAGCCCTCGCCCCGGTCGAAGAGCAGATTCACGCCATGGGCGCTTTCCTGCGTGAGGAGCACGCGGCGGGTTACCGTACGTTCCCGCCTGCCGCCGATATTTTTAATGCGTTCCGCCGCCCCATGAGCCAGGTGAAGGTACTCATTATTGGCCAGGACCCTTACCCCACCCCCGGCAATGCGATGGGCCTGTCGTTCTCGGTGCACCGCGGCATGCCGCTACCTCGTTCGCTGAACAATATTTACAAGGAGCTTGAGGACGATCTGGGTATCGCTCCGGCTGATCACGGCGACCTGTCCTGCTGGGCTGATGAGGGCGTCATGTTGCTCAACAGGGTTCTGACCGTGCGCGAGTCGGATGCGGGCTCGCACCGCGGCAAGGGCTGGGAGGAAATCACCGAGTGCGCTATCCGGGCCCTGGTGGCGCGCAATCAGCCGCTAGTTGGTCTGTTGTGGGGTGCGGATGCGCGCAAGTGCGCACCCATGCTGCAGCCGTACCCGAGCGTGGAGTCGGCGCATCCTTCGCCGCTGTCTGCGCATCGTGGCTTCTTCGGTTCGCGCCCGTTCTCGACCGTGAATTCTCTGCTGGTGCAGCAGGGTGCGGAGCCGGTGGATTGGACGGTGCGCTAGGCACCGCAAAGAGCCTGGGCAAGGGCCCGGGTGGAGAGCCGGCGCAAGACCCAGTACAAGGGCATAGTGAAGGGGCGGTAGCCTATGAGTTGAACTCACAAGCTACCGCCCCTTTCACACACCCAATATATGCAATATTGGCTATATTCCCTTGAAAAGAGGGTTAAGATTCTGCAGTCTCTGCCGGTTCCACATTCCGCGGAGTCGTAAAATGCTGCAGCGCATACTGCATCGTGTAATTACCCAACGCAACACCCGAAGCCATCGCCACCACAATCGAAACCGCCGTAATCATGTTCTGCATACCCAGAATCACGTCCGTCTCAACCGTCAGCAGGTACATGCCGCGGAAGAACGACAGACCCGGCAGTAAGAACGTAATCGCAGGAATCGAGAAAATCGCCTGAGGCACATGCAGACGGTACGCAAAATACGTGCTCAACGCACCAATCACAACCGCCGCACACGCCGTCGGACCGCGACCGGTACTCGGGCCAGCCAGCAGCTCATAGCTGTAATACGCCGCCAAACCACAGCCCGTAATCAGCATCAGCCAGCCGACCTTCACCAGCTTCGTTTGCAAGGTAATCGCAAAGGTCGCAATCGCCACCAAGAAGAAGAACGACGCCACCAGCGGGGTCGTCGGCTCAAAACGCAGCTGCTCAATGTCCAGGGTCGGGCCGTTGAAAATATTAATCGCGCTCACCGCGGTCGCAATGCCAACCACCAGACCCAAGAAGCTCATACCCGTAGACACGAAACGACCCGCAGCCGTCACCGGGAAGCCGTTAATCGCGTCCTGAACAGCACCCACCAGACGCGGAGTCGGCAAGAACATAATCAAGCCCGCAGCCACCACCAGAGGCGCAGAAATCGCCTCCCCCTGACGCTGAAGCACCGAAAGAATGGACCCTTCACCGCCCAGCCAAATCGCCAAGAAGGTCATCAGACCCGCACTGGCAGCCATGCGGAAGAACGCCGGAATACCAATCGAACTCAACCACTGAATCAGCAGGTACACGGGAATAAAGATAATCGCCGCGCTCAACGCCGTCGCGAAGCTCGCGCCCAGCGCCGCCGTCAGGGTTCCGGCACACACCAGGTTCGCCAGCCACACCACCAAAGGCGGGAACGGCTTGGGGCGGTGCGTAATCTGGTTCAGCTTGAGGTCAGCCATTTCCAGGGTCATGCCGCCGCGCGTGATCTTGTAGATCAGCCCGTACACCTCAGAGAGCGCCTCATAGTTTTCCGTTGAGGACCGCACCACACGCACCAGGGTATGGGTGAAGCGCTCATCAGCGTTCGCGTTACGCTTGGCGATGCGGGACTCCATGTAAATATCGGGGTCCGAGGTGTAGTTGATGGTCACCGACTGGTTCGTAATATCGACTTCCACCGAGTCCAGCCCGTACGCCGAAGACACCGCAATAATCGCCGAGTCCACGTCCATAGCGTCCGCGCCGTAGTGGAACATCGCCTCCGCCAGACGCAGGGTGAAGTTCAGCGTATCGCGGGCGTACTCCTTCTCACGGCGGAACGCCTCACGACGCTCATGCTCCTCAGAGCGAATAGTCGGCACGAACTGGCGCTGAGCGATGCGCTGGGCACCGCGCGGGGCGGCGGGTGCCGCCTCCTCAGCGCGCACAAAAGAGCGGAGGCGACGCGAACCCCAGCGGCCGCCGCTACCGCGCCCCGAGAGGCCTTGCGAGCCTCCACCGACCAGCGGCACGGAGGTGGTGGGCATCGAAACTGGCCCGGTCTTCGGTGTAGCAGTAGGATCCGCACCGTATCGTCGGGCAGCGTGAGAGTTGGGCACCTGCGGGATCATGCCGGTCATGGGCACCGGCTGGGAGGGGCGGGTCAGCGCCGCCTCGGTCACCAGGTTGCTGGAGGTGACGGGGTTCGGGTCCTCACGGTACGCATCCAGGTCGTCGTCAGGCACGAGGGAGGGGTCAATGACGGTGCGCGCCCCATGATCGTGCTCGTGGGGGCACAGTTCCGGGCCACAATCGGGCTCTGCGGTCTCCTGCGGGGTAATGCCCATGTCGGCAGCAGCTTCCTGGAGCACCTCACTCACTGCTTCTGCCTTAACGGTGCCCTCGGAGTTCTTCGCGGAGGCGGCATGCTGAGCCAGCACGCGGCGCAATTTCTCGTCGGTGACCTGGTCTAGTGAAACCAGGGGAAAACCGCGTTTACCGGCGATGTAGCCCGCGGTGGTATTCTGCTCGCTTCCTTCCGTTGCGGCAGTGTTTGCTTCGCCTGCATGCGAAGCTTCCCGCGATGTGGGGGTCGCGGGGGTGTTCCTCGATTCTGCCAATGTCCCTCCCAGATAGACAGTGCCTTTTTAGTCTAACAAGGGCACGATTCTGCGGTAGCACTGAAGAGCAGAAATATCACTTTTCTGCCCGGTGATTTTGTGAGCAAAAAGCGCTCTGCGGCACTTACGGCAGAAGGCTTCATTGATATGAAGAGAAATCCAGGTCATTACTGCTCAGAAGATATTTTGGGAGATATTTCTAGAGCTATTTTCGAGGAAAAATAAAGGTTATATATACATTAAGATTTGCAGAGAAATATCTCCCACTCGCACCTCAATAAAAAAATGAATTATTCATAACAAAAAATATCCCGCCACCGAAGTGACGGGATATTCACGCCTTAAGGCTGTAGCCTTCACAGCATCCGAAGCGCACCGCTCGGGGTCACTTCAGAGACGAAAGTCAATTACTCAGCGTCGTGGTCGGTCTCGAGGATCTTAACCAGCGAGTCCAGAGCCTCTTCAGCACCTTCACCCTCAGCGCGCAGGACAACAACATCGCCGTGCTTTGCACCCAGGGACATCAGGGACAGAATCGATGCAGCGTCCATAGCCTCATCTGCGGGCTCGCCCTTAGCAGCGATGGTCACCTCAACGGGGAGGTCGCCAGCTGCCTCAGCGAAGATAGCTGCCGGACGTGCGTGCAGGCCAACACGGCTTGCAATAGTGGCTTCGCGCTCTGCCATTATGTTTCTCCTTTGATCAAGGAACCGAAAATATATCGGTACCTATTCTAAATGAACGGGGCGCTTCAGGACCCGCCCTTACTCTATAAATTGTACCGTTCAGCCATACGCTAACAAGTACAAAAAATGCCGGATGCAGAAATAAAACTCCGCACCCGGCATTTTTATGGACCCGGGCACCGCCTAGCACACCCCATCAAGGGGTGGCAGGCAGCACCGGAATCGTTTTAAGGCTTAGAGGCCCAGCTCGTCCAGAATCGGCAGAGCCTTGCGTGCGCTCTCCTTCGCCTCAGCAGAAGAAATCTGCTGCAGGGCGATAGCCGCAATCTGCTGTGCCTTCTCCTTGGTCACGGACTTCAGAACCGCAGCCACAGCGGGGATAGCGCCAGCGTTCATGGACAGGGTGTCAACGCCCAGACCAATCAGAACAACAGCAAGAGCCGGGTCAGCAGCAGCCTCACCACAGACGCTCACGTACTTCTTCTTGCCAGCGGTGACCGATGCACGCTGAGCGCCCTCAACGGTCATCTTGATCATCTTCAGCACTGCGGGCTGCCAGGGGTTGTTCAGGTGAGCCAGGTCGCCCAGCAGGCGGTCAGCCGCCATGGTGTACTGGGTCAGGTCGTTGGTGCCGATGGACACGAAGTCGACCTCGCCCAAGATAGCCTCAGCGTTCATCACAGCTGCGGGGGTCTCCACCATCACACCGTGAACGGGCAGGCCAATCTCCTTGAGCATGTTCGCGAAGTTGCGAGCCTCGGAGGTGGTCGAAATCATCGGAGCCATAACCCAAATGTCAGCGTCGGAATCCTCCGAAGCAGCCTTAATAGCCTGCAGCTGGCGGGTCAGAACGCCCGGAACGGTCCAGTCAGTACGGAAACCGCGAACACCCAGTGCGGGGTTCTCTTCGGGGTTCACGTTCAGGAACGGCAGGGGCTTGTCAGCGCCAGCGTCCAGGGTACGAACTACGATGTGCTTGCCGGGGAATGCGTCAAACACGGACTTGTAGGTCTTAGCCTGAGTCTCAATGGAAGGCTCAGCGTCGTGGCCCAGGAAGCCGAACTCGGTGCGAAGCAGGCCAACACCCTCAGCCTTCAGGCTTGCAGCCTTCTCAGCGGACTTGCCGTCACCAACGTTTGCGTACAGCTCAACGCGGGTGCCATCAGCCAGCACGCCCTTGCCGTCGAAGTCAGCGACAGGCTTGCGGTTTGCATACTTGATAGCCGCCTCGCGGTCAGCGTCGGTGGGCTCAGTGTCAACGATGCCCTCGTTGGAGTCAATGTACACGATGGTGCCGTCAGCAATGTCGGTCACGCCCTTAGCCGCCACAATAGCGGGCAGGCCCAGGCCGCGAGCCAGAATAGCGGTGTGTGCCTGGGGGCCACCGTCAGAGGTAATCAGGGCGATAACCTTCTCGGGGTCCAGGGTCGCGGTATCAGCCGGTGCCAGGTCAATAGCAGCCAGGATGAACGGCTCATCAGAAACCGGGATGCCGGGAGCCTGCTGACCGGTCAGCTCAGCAACGATGCGGGCACGCACGTCGTGGATGTCGGTCACACGCTCAGCCATGTAGCCGCCCAGAGCAGCCATCTGGTCAGCGAAGGAGGTTGCAGCCTCCCAGATTGCGCGCTCGGGAGCCATCTCCTGAGTCTCAACCAGCTTGATAGCGCTCTTGATGAGTGCACGGTCGGTAGCCATCTGAGAGGTGGACTTCAGAACAGCCTTGCCGTCGCGGCCTGCGTTCTCTGCGCGAGCGAGCAGGTCTTCCTTGACGCGGACCGATGCGTCCTTGATGCGCTGTGCTGCAGCCTCAGCGGTCTCGCCGTTCAGACGCAGACCGTCCTTGGGTTCCTCGATGGGCTTAGGCATCTGAAGAACGGGGCCAATAACGCGGCCGGCGTATACGCCGACGCCCTTGTAGGTAGTCATAAATTCATGTCCTATCTGTGGTTTGTCTACAGTGTAACGTGTTTTTTCACGCTCACGCCTGCAAACAGACGATCAAATGAAGGTGAGGTTATACGGCCTTTATGCGGATGCCTTAGAGCGGGCACCCACAGACTTCAGCACCACGTACACGAGTGCCGAAACAACGGTACCGGCAACAACAGCCACCAGGAACATCAGGGGGTTCTGTGCCAGACCGATAATCCAAATACCACCGTGCGGAGCCGGGGAAGCCACGTGCGCACCCATCGAAATAGCGCCAGCAAGAGCACCACCAACAATGGTCGAAGGAATCACGCGAGCCGGATCAGCCGACGCGAAGGGAATAGCACCCTCAGAGATGAAGGATGCACCCAGCAGCCACGCAGCCTTACCGTTCTCACGCTCGTTCTCGTTGAACAGCTTGGGGCGCAGGGTGGTTGCCAGAGCCATAGCCAGCGGCGGAACCATACCGGAGATAATGACGGCAGCCATGATTTCCTGGTTCACGGTCGCACCCGAGGACAGGCCAGCAGTTGCGAAGAGGTAAGCAGCCTTGTTGATGGGGCCACCCAGGTCAGAAGCCATCATGGCGCCCAGGATCAGACCCAGCAGCAGAGCGGAACCGCCAGACATGGAGGTCAGCCAATCCTGCAGGGTGGTCATAACCCAAGCCAGGGGCGCACCGAGCAGCAGGTACATTGCCAGGCCAGCAACCAGAGAAGTCACCAGCGGGGTGATGACCACGGGCATCATCGAGCCAAGCCAGCGGGGCAGCTTCAGGGTACCCAGAGCGTACGCAATCAGACCGGCGAGAATACCGCCAACAATACCGCCAAGGAAGCCCGCGTTTACCGCAAGAGCCACCGAACCGGCGATGAAGCCCGGAGCAATACCGGGACGCTGAGCCAAACCGTACGCAATGTACGCGGCAAGAGCCGGAACCATCAGGCTCAGACCGAAACCACCGATGGTCTGCAGAACAGCACCCAGGTACAGGGTCCAGTGCACGTCACCGAGATTGAACAGGGTTGCCGAGTCGAGAATCGCCTTGGTGTTCACATCGCCAAGGTTCGGCACCGTAATTGCCTCGAAAACGAAGCCCAGGGCGACCAGAATACCGCCGGCGGCAACGAACGGAATCATGTAGGAGATACCGGTCATCACAGCCTTGTAGATGCGCGAGCCCCAAGCGCCTTCGGTAGCGCCTGCGCTGTCCTCACCGCTGGATGCGGCAGCGGCAACGCGCGCACCGTTGGGGTTCTTAGCCTCAGCCAGAGCCTCCGCAATCATTTCCTTCGGCTCGTCAATACCGCGCTTGACGGGGGACTCGACGAAGGGCTTACCCGCGAAGCGGTTACGCTCACGCACGTTCACGGACACCGCGAAAATCACGGCGTCTGCGGCATCAATATCAGCCTGGGTCAGCTTCTCGTTACCCGAGGAGCCCTGGGTTTCAACCTTCAGGTCGTAGCCAAGCTCTTCAGCCGCGTACTTGAGGGCGTCCGCAGCCATGTAGGTGTGAGCAATGCCGGTGGGGCATGCGGTCACAGCAACGAGCTTCTTCACCGGAGCGGAAGCGGCGGGGGCTTCCTTCTCAGCAGCAGGTGCGGCGGCGGGCGCAGCCTCGGCAGGCTTAGCCTCTGCCTTCTTCTCGCCCACGCCGAGCGCACCGTTGACCAGCTCAACAATCTCTTCAGCCGAGGAGGCCTCGCGCAGGGACGCGGTGAAGCTCTTCTTCATCAGGGAGCGTGCCAGAGTGGACAGCAGCTTCAGGTGTGCCTGGTCAGCGCCGTCCGGTGCAGCGATGAAGAAAATTAGGTCGGCGGGGCCGTCCTTTGCACCGAAGGAAACTGCCGGGTTGGGGCGTGCCATTGCCAGGGTCGGCTCGGTCACGGCAGCGCTACGGCAGTGCGGAATCGCAATACCGCCGGGGATGCCGGTGTCGGTCTTGGATTCGCGTGCCTCGGCAGCCGCGTAGAGCTGCTCGAAGTCGGTTGCGCGTCCGGCATCTACGACTGCCTGGGCGAGCTTGGCAATTACGTCGAATCGGGTCTCGCCGAGGTTCTCGTCCAGCAGGACGAGATCTGCGGTGATCAGATCAGACATATTCCCTCCTCGGGTATGTGTTGGGGCGGGGATCCGCTCAGCGGTGCCGAGCCTCTCCCCTATATGAGTTCAAGGTGTGTGCAACCTGTGTGTGTTGTGTTCGTATATGCGTGTGGGTGTTGAGGTAACACCCCTGCATACATTCCTTTTTGGGAATATATGCAGGTCAGTACCACAAAACCCAGCCTAAAGCTGCAGCTGACGAACAGTGACCTTCTCAGGAGTGGTCTGCTCCAGCGAAGGCATACGGGTACCCGGAAGAGCAGCAGCAGCCGAACCGTGAGCTACCGCCTGAACCAGGCAACCGGGGGCATCCTCACCGCGAGTGTGAGCAATCAAGAAACCGGACAGCGACGAGTCACCGGCGCCCACAGTGCTACGAACCTGAATCGGCTCGTGCACAGCGTGCCAGATACCCTGCTCAGTGACCAGCACCGCGCCGCCGCCACCGAGAGTGGCAAGCACGTACTCGATACCGTCGCCGAGCAGCTTCTGGGCGGTGCGGGCGGTCAGCTCGGGGCTAGCCTCCAGCTCATCCCAGTTATCGCTACCGGTCAGCTGAGCCAGCTCCTCCGAGTTGGGCTTAATCAGGGTGGGCTTGTGCTCACCGGCGACGGTCGCAATCAGCGGGGCCTCAGAGGTATCAATAGCAATCTTGCCCGTATAACCGGAGGCACGCAGTACCGCCACCAGCTCGGAGTAGTAGGTCGGCTCCAGGCCCGGAGGCAGAGAACCGGCCAGAACCACCCAGTCAGCACCCTTGGAACGCTCAACCACCAGCTCGTCCAGCTTCTGACGCAGCTCGGCATCAAAAACGGTGCCGGGGGCGTTCAGCTTGGTGGTGGTGCCGTCCGGGTCAACCACGGTGATGTTCGAGCGGATCGGCTCACCGGTGGGCAGGTTAGCGAACTCGACGTCCACAGCCTGCAGTGCGGTCAGCACCGGGTCGGTGGCTTCACCGGGCACAATGGCGAGGGTCGGCACACCGGAAACCTGCAGGGCGCGGGAAATATTCACGCCCTTACCGCCGGGATCCTGCACGGCACCAACAGCACGCTGCACGGCGCCGTGTGCCAGGGGTGCACCGAGTTCAATGGTGCGGTCCAGGCTGGGGTTTGCGGTCAGAGTAATAATCATTAGGCAATCACAATCTCGACATTGGCGGCCTCGAGTGCCTGACGGAGGGCACCTTCGGGCTCGCGATCGGTAATGAGGGTGTCAATATCCTCAAATCCGGCGAAGCGGACCAGGGATTCCTGACCGAACTTCGCGGAGTCACAGAGCAAGACAACGCGGCGGGCCGCCTTGCAAATTGCGGTCTTGACGATGGCTTCGTTCATCCCGGGGGTGGAGATGCCGAAGTGGGCTTCAATACCGTTGGCACCGATGAAAGCAATATCGGGACGCATGGTGCCGAAGTGCTCTGCGGCGCGTGCACCAACAGCAGCCCAGGTCATCTTGCGCAGCTGGCCGCCAACCAGTTCAAGGGTGACGCCTTCGGCTTCGGCGAGCTTGACTGCAATGTGCAGTGCATGGGTGATGACGATGCGGTCGTTGCCGGTCTTGAGGCTGAAGTTTTCGGCGCCGATGTGGTCGGCGAGAATTTCGATGGTGGAGCCTGCGTCCAGGACGATGGAGCCTGCCTCGGAGTCGCGCAGCATCTGGTATGCCTTGGTGGCGATGCGGCGCTTTTCGGGAGTGTTCATACCCTGTCGGGAGGAGATGGAGGACTCCAGGGAGGTGGACTGCTCAATGGTGACAGCACCACCGTGGACACGGCGGAGCTTACCTGCCTCTTCCAGTGCGGCGAGGTCACGACGCACGGTCTCCATGGTCACATCGTAACGGCGCGCAAGGTCAGCGCCGTTGACACGACGTGCGGAGGCAACAAGCTTTGCAATTTCGGCACGGCGTTCTTCTGCGAACATAAATCTGGTGTTCCTTTGGGCTAGTGGGAGGAAATCTGTGCGTTCTTTTCTGCGTTCTGCTCGGCTTTCAGGACCGTGAGAGACATGGTTTCAGTGAGCCAGCAGAACACTTGAGGGTAATACTTGATTTTATGTGGGTTTTTGTGGGTAAGTCAATATAAAACGCTGTATTTACCGGAATATTACCCGATTGTTCCCTACCGAAACCACACCCATTTGCGAGCTGTTGCCTGTTTATGTCTGTTTGACCTAATGAACTGTTGGGTTTTCCCGCTCCCCCCTCATCCGCACAGTATCCAACACCTACACGGCGCCCTCACAGGGTAAAAAGTGGAGGCGCCAGCTCCGAAAATCCTCAGCGAGAATCCTCGAAACCGGCGCCTCCAACAGGCACAGATCCTTACTTACCCTTGCGTTCGCGACGCGCACGACGCCAACGATGCACGCCCAGAGCACCCGCCGCGCCCAGCAGAGCACCCGAGCCGTTCATCAGCACATCCACCGGGTCGCCCGTACGATCCGGCATGAAACTCTGAATCGTCTCAATGCAGGCACTGACCAGGAAGCCCGCGTACAGCACGTGCGGGCGAGCCTTCGGCCTCAGCAGCAGGGCGAAGAGAAAACCGCCCGGAATGAACATAATGACGTTCGAGAGCTGCTCGATACTCGAATAGGTGATGAACGCGGGCAACCAGCCCTCGGCGTGGCCGGTATCCAGCAGCTGCGCCAGACGACCACCCATCTCGTTATCGTCCACGTGCACGGGGGCGAACACGATACTCGCCACCACCGCGCAGTACAGCGCCGTGACGGGCCAAAGAATCAACCGCCACACGCGAGCGCCAGACTGACCGCTACCGGGTTGTCCCTTACCAAACAAGGCGACCCGCCTCGTCGAACTGCTTAGTCGAATCCCACGCGAACAGGCCCGGCACGTCAATCGTGAGCGGCTCGGCGTTCGGCACGGTCACGGTCCATTCTTCACCGGCTGCGGCGGAGAGGGCACGGCGGATAAAGCTACCGTGGCTGACGGCGATAATCTTCTGGTCGCCCGAGGCTTCAGAGAGTTCACGCACGATACCGCGCAGGGTGCGCACCGCGCGAATGTACACGTCACGCTCGGATTCCACGTTCGGGTAGTAGCGTTCCGGGGAGCGACGTTCAGGGGCGGGAATGTCCAAGCCCTCGCCGGCACCGTAGGCGCGCTCGACCAGCTCGGGGTAAGTCTTGTGTACCTGCAGGTCGAAGTGTTCACCGACCAGCTGCGCCGTCTCGTGGGCGCGGGAGAGCGGCGAAGACACCAGCACGGTGAATTCCAGGCCCATGTCGGCGAGCTTCTTGCCGGTGGTGCGTGCCTGCTCGCGGCCGGTGTCGTTGAGCGGAATATCGGTGATGCCCTGCATCAGGTTCGCCTTGTTCCAGTCGGTCTGGCCGTGGCGGATCAGGGTGAGGGTCGTGTTCTCGGCGCCCGCCGGTACCTCTTCGGGGCCCAGTTCGGGCTCGAGGTGCTGCACGAGCAGGCGGTCAATCGCGTCGTCCAGATACTGCAGGGGCACCTCAGTGAGGGAGGCGTTCACGGGGATCGGGTAGATGCCGTCCTCGTTGAGCAGTTCGGGGTGGCGGTCAGCCAGCAGGGCGGTCATGGTCAGGGCAATCAGCATGCCGTGCGCGGCGACCACAACGGTCTGACCTTCGTATTCGCGGCGGACGCGGTTCAACGCCGCGAGGGAGCGGGCGAGGAAGTCCTTCTTCGGCTCCACGTTAAATGCGTTATTGGACTGGCGGGAGGCGAGAATCAGCTCGCGGGTCGCAACCTGACCCTCCAGGTCGCCGAAGGAGCGTTCCTGGAAACCGTCAACGGCACCGCGGTAGGGTACGCCCAGGCCTTCGGCTACGATTTCGGCGCTTTCTACGGCGCGGGACAGGGGCGAGGAGACGATAGCGTCCACGGTGGTGCCGTCGGCTTCTGCCTGCTTCAGGGCGCCGATGGCGGTGCGTACCTGCTCGCGGCCGGTGTCGTTGAGGGGGATGTCGGTGCCACCCTGGAATCGGTGGTCGATATTCCAGTCGGTCTGGCCGTGGCGCAGGAAGATGATGCGGGTTCCTGCCTCGGGGTTGGGTACCGGAGTGATGATGGGGGTGTTCTGTGCGTCGGTCATCCTTCTAGTATGGCATTGCCCCCGCGCAGTTCAAGGGGTGCGCGGCTTATCCTTTCTGATGAGGTGCGCTCATCCCGCGGTATGAGCTACGGGGCGGTTGAGTACCCGGTCGGGCGAATTTTTTCAGGGTTTTCCCATATTTTTCAGCCCCCAGACGGAGGGTTGAGCCGCCGAGAAGCTGAGATGATAGAAGGGTACTTCCGTTAGTTCATACCCAATGAAGGTTGTCATGACGCAGAATCCTCAATCTCAGAACCCGCAGTTCCAGGCTCAGAACCCGTACTCAATGACCCCTCCGCAGGCGGCGCAGCCTGCCGGTCAGTATTCCGCTCAGCCCGGTCAGCAGGGTCAGCCGAGCCAGGCAGGTTATTACCAGAATCAGCAGGGCTACCCCGCTCAGGCACCTCAGCAGATGCAGCAGGCGCCCTTCGCACGCGGCGCGATTATTTCTGCCCGTAACCTGCACAAGTCGTACGGCAATAACCCGGTGCTACGTAACGTGAGCCTCGATATTTTCCCCGGCGAGTCCGTGGCGATTATGGGTCCTTCCGGTTCGGGTAAGACCACCCTGTTGCACGCGCTCTCGGGCATTATCAAGCTCGATGCCGGTTCCGTGCTGTTCAATGGCCCCACCGGTCAGGTGGCGGTGGAGTCCCTCAGCGAGCGTGAGCGCACCTCCCTGCGCGCTAACTCGTTTGGTTTCGTGTTCCAGCAGGGTCTGCTGGTGCCCGAGCTGACCGCGGAGGAGAACGTCTCCCTCGCCGCGATGATTGCCGGTGTTCCCCGCCAGCAGGCGCGTTCCATTTCGGCTGATTTGCTGAACCGTCTGGGTTTGGGCCAGATGCTGGACCGCCGTATGGGTGAGATGTCTGGCGGTCAGGCTCAGCGTGTGGCGATTGCCCGTTCCCAGGTGAATGGTGCCCCCGTAACTTTTGCGGATGAGCCGACCGGCGCGCTGGATTCGCAGACCGCGCGTGAGGTGATGGCTCTGCTGCTGACCATGATTCCGCAGCAGGGTAAGACTCTGCTGGTGGTTACTCACGACCCGAACGTGGCTGCGGCGTGCTCCCGCGTGGTGTACCTGCAGGATGGTCAGATTGTGAGCGATCAGCGCAATAGCCAGGGCGGTGTTCCCGCACAGAACCCCGGTGCTCAGAACCTCGGCGTTCAGAATCCGGGTGCTCAGTCTCAGGCAGGTGCATAATGCAAATCTATGCTCTACTCGCCAAGCGAACCCTATGGAGTTCGCAGGCGATTCTTCCCGTGCTGGCTTTTGCCGCCTCCTCGGCACTGTTTTTGACGGTTGCCGGTGGCGTTCAGGCGCTGAGCACTTGGCTTGACCACGCCGCCAACGTTGACCACGAGCTGGTGAACCTGATGGGCATTCAGAAGCTCTACATGGGTTTGGCGTGGGTTGCTGCTCTGGTGCTGGTTGTTCCGCTCTTTACCCTGGGCGCTTCGGCTGCTCGTTTGAGTGCCCGCCGCCGTGACGAGCGCCTTGCGTCCCTGCGTCTGATTGGTGCCTCCACGACCCTGATTGTGGGTCTGTCGGTGGCGGATGCGCTGGTGTACTCCTTCGTGGGTTTCATCATCGGTCTGTTGCTCTACCTGGTGCTGATTTTCCCGTTCGGTGCCATGCACTTCATGAACGTTCCGCTGGGTGCTGAGAATATGCTCCTGCCGGTAAGCATGATTTTCTACTGCTTCCTGGGCTGTATGGTCCTGGCGGCTCTGAGCTCCCTCTTCGGTCTGGCGAAGGTCAGCATCAGCCCACTGGGTGTGCGTACCCGCGCAAAGGCTGGCTCCGCAGGTTACATTGCCATGGGTATCGGTGTTGTTCTGGTGATTGCCGTGATGATTCTGGCGTCGACCTCTACGGGCTTCAAGATGTTCTCGCCCTTCCAGGACGGCGGTGCGGATAGCGCTATTAAGAACCTGGCGATTTTCATTGCTCTGCCGGGTCTGCTGATGATGGTTGCTATCGACCTGATTGGTACCTTCCTGGTGTGGGCGTACGCAAAGATTCGTGTGCGCATGACCCAGAAGGCGTCGGTTCTGCTGGGTTACCGTGCGGTGCTGGAGTCCCCGCGCGGGGCGTGGCGTCAGGTTTCGGGTGTGGCGTTGTCAACCTTCTTGGTGACCTTCTTTGGCCCCATCCTGATTCTGGCGGGTGAGATGAACAAAACGGCGAAGGAGGTAGGCCCCGCCGCCGGCCCCTTCATGACCATCATGGCGGACATGTTCCAGGGCATGCTGCTCATGCTGTTCTTCTCGTACCTGCTGGTCACCCTCTCCGCAGTGCTGAACCAGAGCGCCGCGATTTACGAGCGCGGTTCGCTGTACTCTTCGCTGAATATGATGGGTACCCCCACGAGGCTGCTGCAGGCTTCGCGCCTGACCGTGGTCTTCGGCCCGCTGGTGCTCATCAGCGTGATTTCCGCACTGCTGGGTCTGCCGCTGACGGCGTTGATTGCGGCGCAGGGTCTTTCCGGTGAGATTCTGACGAAGATGTTCGGTATGACCTTCGGCGCTATTGCGCTGGGTCTGGCGCTGGTCTATGTGGGCCTGTTGGCGACCATTCCGTTTATGCGTCAGGTGACTCATAAGCCGGTGTCCGCTCTCTAAGCTGTTTTAGCTGCTACCCTCCCGTTGCGTCCGTTCTGGATGCGGCGGGAGGGTTTCTTTATGTGGTTTTCCGTCCCGCCCGGTCTTCCGATCCGTGGGCGAGGCGCGGCCCCGCATGTTTTCTCACCCACTGTGCCACCGCTTCCATAGCCCACAGCCCTGTGAGAGACTGACATTATGTTTGAACACACAGTACCCTCCGATTGGTTCCCCTGCTGCGCAATCTTCGACTGCGACGGCATCCTCCTCGACTCCGAGACCGTCTGGAACGATGTGCAGCGTGAGCTTTTCGCCCGCTGGTCTGTTCCCTTCACCGAGGAGGTGGAACACCGCCTCACCGGCCTGGCGGCAGCCGACGTCGCCGAGGAGCTTGCCCTGCTCTCCTACGAGGCGCAGAACGGTCACAAGGCGGATGTTGCCTCCGCAGAGTACGCCGAGCACCATAAGCGCGTGATGAAGGACCTGCTCACCACCGAGCACGAGGTCATCAGCTCCGGCGTGGACCTGATTGAGGGTGCGCAGGAGTTCCTGGGCTTCCTGAGCGAGCACATGCCCGTTGCGGTGGCGTCGAACTCTACCGCAAAGATTCTGACCCTCAAGATGGAAAGCTACGGTTATGCCCCGCTGGTACGCACCTGGGTCAGTAGCAACGACGTTCCCACCGGTAAGCCCGCCCCGGACATGTACTTGGAGGCGGCGCACCGCCTCGGCTTTGAAGGCAACGAGGCGCTGGCGTTCGAGGACTCCCCCGCCGGTGCGCAGGCGGCACGTGACGCCGGTACAAAGGTCATGATTTACGTTCCGGAAGGCACCGACCCGGCAAAGGCACCGGCCGGTTTTGGGCGCTTCGATTCGTTCAAGGACCCGCAGCTCTGGGAGGCGGCACGCATCTGGATCGCCAAGCTTGAGGCGGCGCAGCAGTCTGAGGCAGCTCAATAGTCTGAGGCAGCGCAGAACTAAGCACGTACCGCAGACGCCTCACCGCGCCACCGCCTCACCTGATAGGCAGCATCAAGAAAGACCCCCGGCCCGCTCCTCAAGGAGCAGACCGGGGGTCTTCTATGCTTATCAGCTGCCTCTCTAGCACCCGCTCTTGTAGCCCTTTGACCTCATCAGCACTTTCACGGAGCGCTACTTTTCCAAAGTCTCACTAAACGGTACCAATACAAAACATCACGAGAACCTGAACATTGGCAGGTTCTCGTGATGCTAGGTGTTATAGAACTCCAAGGATGCTTATTTCGGCTGTTGCTTATAGAAAACAAAAGCGTACAGGATACTCATAAGTAGAACTACAACCTGAGCCAAAGGGTCAAGCCAATACACTTGTAAAATTACCACAGCTAACATAAACAATACGGATTTTATGAAGGATGCTGCAGGTTTTACGTAGTTCTTATTTGCACGATATGCAGAGTACCCAACAACTCCACAAAGAATTAAAATACTGAGAACATTATAAACCATTATATCATGCGAAGATGTAAAATAATAGCAAGAATAACCTGCGAACCATAATTCAGGTACCGGTATGTATCTAGTGTCGACCAACTTAATCACCTCAGATATTTATTCAATTTTTGCTTTCAGCGGTGGTATACCCCAATCTGCGTAGAACGCGATTCCACGTCCTTCTATACCGGCTCCGACAATAGCTGTTAATGATATCTCTAGCTTGATGTGAACCGGAACACTTTTATGATATCAATCAGCAAAATGGGAGTCAAAATTATTTTAGTAATAATTCAATAATAATTTGCACCACTACAAACTATAGTATTTAGCTGCTAAAGCTCCCAGCCCGTTCTCTCTCCTCAGCAAACTTGCATCCTAAGTCGTCTTAATGCACTTCAGATGCTCCTCTGCCTTACACATTTCTAGGTTCTTATCGCAGATACAGCGGTAAACAGTCTTCACTTCCCCTGCTACTTTCACCCACCTCTCTTCTTCTTTCCTACGTGCGTATGCTTTTTTCGCTGGTGCGCACCTGGGTCAGCAGCAACGACGTTCCCACCGGTAAGCCTGCCCCGGATATGTACCTGGAGGTGGCGCAGGGCTAAGCGAATAGCATCTCCTCCCCCGGTATGAAGAAAGACCCCCGGCCCGCTCTTCAAGGAGCAGACCGGGGGTCTTCTATGCTTTATCTGCTGTACCTATAGGGGTACGAGCTTAGCGGCGCATAACCTTCTTCGCCAGGAAGTTACCGATGAACTGAACCAGCTGAACCAGGACGATAATAATCGCCACAACAGCCCAGGTAATCTCATCGTTGAAGCGCTGGTAGCCGTCCACAATCGCGATCTTACCCAGACCACCGGCACCCACGTAACCGGCCATAGCGGACATATCCACCACGCCAATAACGAGGAAGGTGTAACCCAGGATCAGCGGGCCAAGCGCCTCGGGAATCATCACGGTGAACAGGATGGTCAGCTTCGAAGCGCCCATCGCGCGCGCCGCCTCAATCACGCCCGGATCAATGGAGACCATGTTCTGCTCCACGATACGGGCAATAGCGAACGCAGCGCCGAAGCTCATCGCGAAGACCGCAGCGTTCACGCCCAGGCGGGTACCCACCACGGCGCTCGTCAGCGGGCCCAGCGCCGCAATCAGGATAATGAACGGAATCGGGCGAATCACGTTCACCAGAATGTTCAGGATCGTGTACACGAAGCGGTTCTGGAAAATATTACCTGCACGAGTGGTGTACAGCAGAGCACCCACAATCAGGCCGACCAGACCGGCACACAGCATGGTGATAGACACCATGTAGAAGGTGTCGCCAATAGCCGGGAGTAGCTTCTCGGGCAGGAACTCAGACCAGTCAGTCTTAGACGCAGCCAGCGGAAGAGTAGTAGCAAACATTTAGCGCACCTCCTGCACGCGGGCAACGGTCTTCAGTTCAGCAACAGCGGCATCAATGCTGGTGATTTCGCCGAGAAGTTCCAGGGTGAGGGTACCGTACGCCTTGCCCTGCAGAGTCTCAATACCGCCGCCCACAATGTTGAAGCGGACGTTACGGGCACCCAGGTAAGACAGCACCTTACCGAGCTCCTGGTTACCCTCCACGATTTCAACGTTGATGAGGTAACCCTTGTGGTTCGCGCGCAGCTCAGCCGCCTCCTTGCCGGTGGGGGCAAGCTTGACGGTGGTTGCCACGAACAGCTTCGCCACGTCGGTCTGCGGGTTGGAGAAGACGTCGTAGACGTTGCCCTGCTCGACCACGCGGCCGGACTCCATGACCGCCACACGGTCAGCGATGCTGGAGACCACGTCCATCTCGTGGGTAATCACCACGACGGTCACACCCAGTTCACGGTTCACACGCTTAAGGAGCGCAAGCACTTCATGAGTGGTTTCCGGATCCAGCGCGCTGGTGGACTCGTCCGCCAGCAGCAGTGCGGGGTTGGTCGCGAGCGCACGGGCAATACCCACACGCTGCTTCTGACCGCCCGAAAGCTGGTTCGGGTAGTGGCCTGCACGGTCGGCAAGGCCCACGAACTCGAGCATTTCCAGGGCGCGGGCGCGGCGGTCCTTCTTAGACCAGCCGGCAATCTTCAGGGGGAACTCAACGTTACCGAGCACGGTGCGGGAGTTCATCAGGTTGAACTGCTGGAAGATCATGCCGATGTTGGTGCGTGCTTCGCGCAGTTCGGAGTCGCGCTTGCCGGAAATTTCGAAGCCGCCAACGGTCAGGGTGCCACTGGTGGTGGTTTCCAGGCCGTTAATGAGGCGGACCAGGGTGGACTTACCGGCGCCGGAGTAGCCGATAATTGCAAAGATTTCACCGCGGTTAATGGTGAGGGAGACGTTGTCGACAGCAACTACTGCCTTGGGGCCGTTGCCGAAGACCTTGGAGACTCCGTCCAGAACCACCATGGGCGAGGTGCTATCGCCGAAGCTCTGTGCCAGTTCACTCATAAATATGTATCCGTAAATGTCGTGGTTGGGGCGCTAAAGGGCCTTAACGCCGTTACGCAAAGGACGGTAAGCCTGTCGTGACCCGCATCGGGTTCTTAGACTTACCGCCTTTGCGTATGCCTAGAGGAGGCGTGTATTGAGAAGATTACTTCTTGGCGCGCAGCTTGGCTTCTTCGTTAGCCAGGGACTGACGCAGCTCGTCGGTGCTCACGTTGACCTCAACAGCGGTGCCGCGGGTCTCTTCCTGAACGACGTCCATGACGGCCTTGGAGTGGAAGAGTTCAACAATCTTCTTGTAGGTCTCGTCGTCAGCCTTGTCCTTCTGAGCAACGAAGAGGTTCACGTACTTGATTGCCGAGGGGTCGGTCTTGGGGTCGTCCTGAGCCAGTGCGTCTGCGGGCTTCAGGCCTGCATCCTTGAGGAAGTCGTTGTTGACGACTGCGCCGTCAGCGGACTCCATGCCAACCACGGTCTGGGTTGCGTCGACGGGGGTGACCTTCACCTTGGAGTTAGCGGTGTCAACGTCGTCGATGGTGGGTGCGTCAACGTCAGCGTTCTTGAAGGTAACCAGACCGTTGGTCTTCAGCAGCTTCAGTGCGCGTGCTTCGTTCACGGTGTCGTTCGGGATAACGATCTCGCCGCCCTGGGGGATGTCAGCCAGCTTGGAGTGCTTCTTGGAGAACAGAGCCATCGGGTAGATGACGGTCGGGCCGACAATCTGCAGGTCCTTTTTAGCGCTCACGTTGTAGTTAGACAGGTACGCGATGTGCTGGAAGCGGTTCATGTCGATGTCACCGGCGTCCAGTGCGGGGTTCGGCTCGGTGTAAGCGCTGAACTCCTTGTACTCAATGTCGATACCCTGCTTCTTAGCTTCTTCCTTCAGGGTCTTGTTGAACTTCTCAGAGCCAACCACACCGATGGTGACCTTCTTGGATGCGGAAGAGGAGGAAGAGGAGGAGTTGGTGGAACCGCAGGCTGCCAGGCCAAAGACCATGGGGACAACTGCGAGTGCAGCAGCAAACTTCTTCACGGCTATGAATCTTTCTGTTGAATGATGATGCGTTCCACCGGGTGCTGACGTTGGTATTAGCACGTCCGATGGGAATGATGATGGGACAATTACAGCACGCGCGGGGGCGGGTGTGGAAGTTAAGAGCTATTCATGAGACACAGAACGTCAAGGTCGTCATATTTTGTCATATTTCGTCATGCGGTGATTATTTCCAGGTCACAAAGCGTCATTGACGGTGTATTCAGGCGCACACAAAACGCCGGCAAGGGTACAAAAACCCAAGCCGGCGTTCATAAAACGGGCAATCAGCGAGCCGCTAACGCCTACTGGTCAAACTCACCCGAAGCAATCAGCTGCTCACGCACCTTACGGCGCAGAACCTTACCCAGCATCGAACGAGGCAAATCATCCACCACCACGATGCGGCGCGGAACCTTATAGCGGGTCACCTTCGAGTAGCAGTGCTCACGCAGGGTATGCTCCTGCACCACACGTCCCGGGGCGGGCACCACGGCGGCAACGACCATCTCGCCACCGGCGGGCAGCGGAATACCGACGACTGCCGCATCCGCGACCATGTCGTGCTGTTTGAGGGCGACCTCAACCTCCGTCGGGGAGACGTTGAAACCACCGGTAATAATGACCTCCTTGATGCGGTCAACAATCTGGATGAAGTAGTCCTCGTCCAGGCGCACAATATCGCCGGTACGCAACCAACCATCGGGGGTGATGGTCTTCGCGGTCTCGTCTTCACGCTTCCAGTAGCCTGCAAAACGCTGGGGACCCTTCACCCACAGTTCGCCCTCTTCACCCTCGGGCACGTCCTCGCCGGTTTCCGGGTCCACCACGCGAATATCGGTGGAGGGGAACGGAACACCAATGAAACCGGCACGACGAGTGTCATTCAGAGGGTTGCAGGACACCAGCGGCGCACACTCGGTCAGGCCGTAGCCTTCCACCATGAAACCGCCGGAGGCTTCCTCCCACTCGGCAACCAGCTCAGGCGGCAGGTTCATCGCGCCAGACACCGCGTAACGGATACCCTCCAGGGACACACCGCGCTTCTTCGCCTCATCCATCAGGCGGCGGTACACCGGCGGAACCGCAGGCAGAATGGTCGGGCGGGTCTTCTTCATCGCCTTCAAAATCAGGTCCATGTCCACGGTCGGGAACAGCACCAGACGGGCACGGCACAGCGACGCAATCGTCACGCCCAGGGTCATGCCGTACGCGTGGAACAGCGGCAGAACCGAGTAAATGACCTCGTCATCGCCCGGGTTAATCCACGCCTCACCCATGCGGCCGTTCGACTCCAGGTTGCGGTGCGTAAGCATCACGCCCTTGGGCAGGCCGGTCGTACCCGAGGTGTACTGCAGCAACGCAATATCGTGCGCGGTCGGGCGGCGATGCGCAGGATCAATACGCTCACTCTTCACCAGCTGAGCCCACAGCACCGTACCCGGAGCGGGACCAGTCAGCTTCTCACGCGAAGCACGCGCACTCTTCAGCGGCAGCTTCAGCGCGGTACGCATCAGCGCAGGCATCGCAGAAATCATGTTCACCGAATAAATATGGTTCGGGCGGATATCAGCCGGAAGACCCGTAATATGCGAAGCGATCTTATCCCACACAATCGCGACCTTCGCGCCGTGATCCTCAAACATGTGGCGCAACTCCGCGCCCGTGTACAGAGGGTTATGCTCCACCACAATCGCGCCCAGACGCAGAATCGCGTAAAACGCCGCAATATGCTGAGGGCAGTTCGGCAGAATCAGCGCCACACGGTCGCCCGGCTGCACACCCGCTACGCGCAGGCCCTCCGCCGCACGCTCAATCTGATTGCCCAGCTCAGCGTAGGTGGTGGTCGCGCCAAAGAACTCCAGCGCCACCTTGTGGGGTACGGTGCGGACCGCCTCGTCAATGAGGTGGCTCAGCGAGGTTTCGGGCAGCTCAATATCGCGGGCAGTCCACGAAGAATAATTCTTCAACCAGGGGCGATGCGCCAACGGGTGTGCACCAGCCGATGCGCCAGCGGATGCGCCAGCGGGGGATGCAGGAGCCGCCGCATCCTGCAGGTTCGTGTTCTTCTGAGCCTCAGTCATGCAATGATTGTGCCTTCCCGCCCCCGCAGGCTTCAACTCAGCACCGTTTCTTTCCACGCTGAAAATCACATGGTACGCCCGCCCCAGATACCGCAATAAACACCAAAACACTAAGGCAGAACCCAGCAACTCTGGGATACTTAAAGCATGAGTAAACGACAGCAAGACATCACTGACGAACAGTTCAAGAAGCTCCTCCGCGAAATTTCCAAACGATTCGCCATCGCCGGAGGAGTCGTCATCCTGTTCGGAATGGCCATCATCGCACTTGCTTACCTTCTGGGAGGAGCCCACTAATGCGCACCCCGCAGCGCCCCAACGGCGACATCTTCAACCGCATGATCTCCGGCGCCGCCTACATGCCCGACGCCGAATGCTCCGCGCAGTACAAGCGCATCCACGCTGCAACCATCCTCGCCGAAGAACACTACGCACGCGGCGAGCAGGCACAGGCAATGCACGTCTACCGTGAACACCTCGGCCACCTGGGCGAGCACTCCCACATCCGCCCCGGCGCGCGCTTCGACTACGGCGTGAACACCTACATTGGCGACGGCTCCTTCTTCAACTTCGGTTGCGTATTCCTGGACGTCTGCCCGATCCGCATCGGCTCCACCGTCCTCGTCGGCAACAACGTACAGTTCCTCACCCCCACCCACCCGCTCAACCCCGTTGACCGCGCCGCATACTGGGAAGGTGGCAAGCCCATTACCGTTGAAGACAACGTCTGGATTGGCGGCGGCGCTATTATTCTGGGCGGCGTGACCATCGGCAAGAACTCCGTGATTGGTGCAGGCACCGTCGTCACCAAGGACGTCCCGGCTAACTCCCTCGTGATGGGCAACCCCGGCCGCGTGATTCGTACCCTGGACGAGAACGAACGCCCGGCGTACCCGCACACCTACTCCGCAGAAGCCCTGGAAGAAGCACGCGCCTTCTACGCTGACCGCAACCGCTAAATCAGCGCCCAGGACTAGAATCCAAAGGATTTAATGAACTCACAGAACAACACCCCGCAGCAGCGCCCTGCCGCCGCGGCGTCTTCCTCTGCCCCGGCATCTACACCTACCGAAAGTGACCTGTGGGAGGCGGCTTTCTCCTCCGACGACCCCACGGTGGTCCTGACCGATGAGGACCTGAACGCGGCGCGCCGCGCGCACGAAAAGGCGCGCGAGGCGGCCTCTTCCGCGCAGTCCTCGCAGGATGCGACCCGCCCCCTCACCGAGGCGGCTACCGCAACCCAGCCGATTGTTACCGGAGGCGCCTCCACCCAAGCCTCGGCAGGGGCAAACAGCGGTGCGCATAACGGCGCTAACCTGGGCGAACCCGCTACCGATAACCTCAGCTGGCTCGACAAGCCCGCAGCCCCCAGCGCCGACAACGTGCGCGGTAGCGCTTCCACCGCCCCCGCTACCGCACCGACCGTAGCGGCAAGTTACGAGGTGCCCGCACCCGGCAACGCCCATGCGGCACCCAGCGCCCCGCAGACTGACCCCGCGGATGATGACCACTTCGTCATCCCCACCCCCGCAGGTACCGCAGGCGCGGCGGGCGCAGAGCCCGTCCTCACCGCCGCAACCGCCCTGCAGATGCAGAAGAACCGCTACTCGCGCATGCACGTGCTCCCCGGCCTGCTCGGCTGGCTGGTCGCCACCTCCATCATGGATGGCGGACTCTGGGGCATCCAGTCGTGGCTGACCCTGACCGGTCAGAGCGAGTCCATCGAGTACGCCTCGGTGGTCTCCCGTCTCTTCAGCGGCGCATCGAACGCCGTGCCGGTCGCAGTGGCGCTGAGCGTGCTCATTTTCTTCGCCTACCTGGTGGGCGGCTACGCGGCGGGTCGTATGGCACGATTCGCTGGCGCTAAGCAGGGTATCGCCGTGTGGCTCTGGCAGATTATGGCGCTCATCCTCGGCTCCTTGGCGACTTTCCTGGCGCCTCAGCTGTTCCAGAACGGTGTTGCGTCCCTGTCCCTGCAGAAGCTGATTGCGGGTGATTTCGCGAACGGTCTGCTGGCGGTTCTGCTGGTTCTGGCGTTGAGCTTCCTCGGCGCTATCCTCGGCGGCCTCTGCGGACGTCTGTACCACCGCCGCGTGGACAAGTACCCGAGCGACCAGGTGGCACGCGAGGACGCCTAGGCTTCTCAGCGCCTGTGCCTCGGCGTTAGAGAAGACAAAAAACCTCCGGTACCTTACGCAAGGTACCGGAGGTTTTCTGTATCTAAATCTGGATCCTAAACGGCCTCAGCTACCCAACAATAAGACGCTGACTAGCTAAAATGTGCCGCCTAGTGGTCCAGCAGCAGTGCAGGCTCCTCAAGAATTGCAGCCACATCAGCCATGAAACGAGCCGACAGGTCGCCATCCACCACGCGGTGGTCGAACGAGCCACCCAGGGTCGTCACCCAGCGAGGAATAACCTCACCATCAACCACCCACGGCTTCTGCTTGATCGTACCGAAGGCAACAATCGCAACCTCACCCGGGTTGATAATCGGGGTACCCGTATCAATGCCCAGCGAACCAATGTTCGTAATGGTCAGGGTGCCGTTCGCCATCTCAGCGGGCTGAGTCTTACCCTCACGGGCGCGAGTAGTCAGGTTGTTCAGCGCAACCGCCAGCTCACGCAGGGACAGCTCCTGAGCGTCCTTAATGTTCGGAACCATCAGACCGCGCGGGGTCGCCGCAGCAATACCCAGGTTCATGAAGTGCTTAATCTGAATTTCGCTATCGGTCCAGGTTGCGTTGACCTGCGGGTTACGCTCGGCAGCCCAAATGACTGCGGCAGCGAGCACCAGCAGCGGGGTGACCTTCACGCCCTCAAAGTGGCGGGAGCGCTTCAGGCGCTTCACGAACTCCATGGTGCGGGAGGCGTCAACGTCCACGAAGATGGACACGTGCGGGGCGCTAAACGCCGAAGAAACCATCGCCTTCGCGGTCGCCTTACGCACACCACGAACCGGGATGCGCTCGATGCGGTCACCCGGAGTGGTCGCGGGCTGCCAGAACGGCTGGCGGGCGCCGCTATGCTGCACATCGCTCATGTGCGCCACATAGTTCATGAGGTCCTGCTTGGTCACCTGGCCGCGCGCACCGGTAGCGGTCACGTTCGCCAGGTCAACACCCAGCTCCTTTGCGGCAAGACGCACCGGAGGCGGTGCCAGGGTCGGGCGGTGCGGAACCTGCTCGGGCGGCAGGGTCGGTGCCGGAGCCGCAGCGGGTGCCGCAGCAGCGGGCTCGTGCGACAGACGCTGCACCACCGAGTTCAGCGGACTGTTCTCCACAAAGCGGGAGGCACGCTCAGCCAGCTCGCTCAGCAAGCCCTGGTTTCGGTTCACCGGGTCGGCGGGGGTGTGCGCCACAGGCGCCTGAACGGTAGGCGCTACCGGTGCCGCGGGAGCCTGCGCGGGCTGAGTTGCGGAGGCGGGGCGCTTGCGGGCGCGGCGCTTCACCGCATCCGCCTTGGGGCCGGAGCCAACCAGTGCGGCGCCGGATTCAGCCTCTGCCGCGGCGGGTGCAACCGGTGCCGCGGGGGCGCTGTCGCCACCGGAGATACTGATAATCGGGGTGCCCACCTCAACGGTTTCACCTTCGGCAACGAGCAGCGCCTCGACGGTGCCGGCGAAGGGCGAGGGCAGTTCCACGACGCTCTTAGCGGTCTCAATTTCGACGAGGACGTCGTTGATGGCGACCTCGGTGCCGACGGCTACCTTCCAGCTGAGGATTTCTGCTTCGGTCAGGCCTTCACCCACGTCAGGGAGCGGGAAAATCTGGGACATTTTTACCTCTCACTAGGGCATATACCCTATACGGAATATTCTGTGCGGGCTTACAACCCGCCATAGCGCAACACGCTGATACGTCAGATCAGGGCATGCCTAGTAGTCAAAAGCGCGGTCAACCGCCTCAAGAATACGGTCAATATCGGGCACGTACTCTTCTTCAACACGCGAGACCGGGTACGGCATGTAGTAGCCGCCCACGCGAATCACCGGCGCCTGCAGGCTGTAGAAGCAACGCTCCGTAATGGCCGCAGCCAGCTCGCCACCCATACCACCGAAAGTCGGTGCCTCGTGCGCGATAATCAGACGGCCGGTCTTCGCCACCGAAGCGGCAACAGTCGGCACATCCAGCGGCGAAATCGAGCGCAGGTCAATAACCTCAATCGAACGACCATCCTCAACGGCAGCCTCCGCGGCAGCCAGAGCGACCGGCACCAGCGGGCCGTACGCAACGATGGTCGCGTCCGTACCCTCACGCACCACCTGGGCGCTGAACGGGTCAAAGGAAGTGTCGCTAAAGTCCACTTCGCCCTTGAGCCAGTAGCGGCGCTTCGGCTCAAAAATAATGACCGGGTCCGGGCACTCAATCGCCTTGCGGGTCATCCAGTACGCCTCATGCGGGGTCGAGGGAGTCACAATGCGCAGGCCCGCGGTGTGGGCGAACAGTGCCTCCGGGGACTCGGAGTGGTGCTCCACCGAACCAATCACGCCACCGTACGGAATACGGATGGTCACCGGCACCGTGTACTGCTTATCAGTGCGGTTGTGGATCTTCGCCAGCTGGCTCGTGATCTGGTTGTACGCGGGGAACACGAAGCCGTCGAACTGAATCTCCGGCACGGGACGGTAGCCACGCAGCGCCATACCGATGGAGGTGCCGATAATGCCGGACTCACCTAGGGGCGAATCCATGACGCGACGGTTGCCGAAGCGCGCCTGCAGGCCCTCGGTCACACGGTACACGCCGCCGAGCTTGCCGATATCCTCACCGAGCATGACGACGGTTCGGTCGGCCTCCATGGCGTCTTCCAGGCCGCGGGTGATGGCCTTGGCGAGGGTCAAACGTTCAATTTTCTCGCTCATGCTTACTCCTCCTCAAAGCCTGCAACATAGTTACGGTAGAACTCGCGGTCGTCCTCCACCTGCTGGTGCTCCTGCGCGTAGACGCGGTCAAAGAAACGCTCAAAGTCGGCAGGTTCCGAGCTGAGAACAGCCTCACGCACACCGGATGCAATCTGCTGGGCGACTTCTGCAACCTCAGCAAAGAAGGCATCATCAGCGTAGCCGTTATCGCGCAGGTACTTCTCGAGGCGGATCATGGGGTCGCGGTGCAGCGGGCCCTCAAGATCGGCGTCGGTACGGTACTTGGTGGGGTCGTCCGCGGTGGTGTGCGGGCCGAGGCGGTAGGTCTCAGCCTCAATCAGCACGGGGCCTTCGCCAGCGCGAATCTTTTCCATGGCGTAGCGGGTTGCGGCAAGCACGGCGAGGACATCGTTGCCGTCCACGCGGATACCTTCGAAGCCGTAGCCTGCGGCGCGGGTGGACACCGGCACGCGGGACTGCACCTCGAAGGGCACGGAGATAGCCCAGCGGTTGTTCTGCACAAAGAAAAGCACCGGTGCGTTATAGGAAGCAGCGAAGACCATGGACTCGTGCGCGTCACCCTCGGTGGAGGAGCCGTCACCAAAGTAGACCGCCACGGCAGGCTTCTGGGTATCTTCGGCGGGGTCGGTTGCCTGACCCTGACCGGTGGGGCGGGTGCCAGTTTCAGCCTCGATGTCGGCGTCGAAGTTCAGACCCATGGCGTAGCCGACGGCGTGCAGGGTCTGGGCGGCGAGCACCTTGGTGTAGGTGTGGAAGTTGTGCGCCTTCATGTCCCAGCCGTGGGTGGTGGAGCCGCGGAAGATGGTAATCAGGTCGCGGAAATCCACGCCGCGCGCCAGGGCGACGGCGTGCTCACGGTAGGACGGGAAGATGTAGTCGTTGGGTGCGTAGGCGAGTGCGGAGCCAATCTGCGCAGCTTCCTGACCTCGGCTGGGCACCCAGAGGGCGAGCTGGCCCTGGCGCTGCAGGGCGGTTGCCTCGTCGTCGAATCGGCGGGTGGTGTACATGAGGCGGTATGCCTCGCGCAGGGTGTCTGCGTTGACGTCTTCGATGTACCGGCTGTAGGTGGGGTGTTCGTGTACGGTGCCGTTTTCATCCATGAGCTGGATGCGTTCGGGCACTCCGGGGTACTTGTCGTTCTCGTGCATCTAACCTCCACACGTGACGAGGGCTTGGCCCTCAGCGGCCCGGGTTTTAGTCTCAACGTTCACCTGATGGTGCAGAGTTTGAGGTGTTCCGGCAGGCCTGTGAGGGTCTGGGCATATATAGTTACCAGTCTACTCTTTCTGGCTTTATCTCGCGGCAGTTATGCTGATAACGCAGTGTATTGTGCCCTGTCATTCACTATTTGAACATCATTAAATTAAACCTCCTATATATTCTTTTTCTAGAATATATAGGAGGTTTAGTTTAGCTATTAAGCACTTTTTCGAGCCACCATTTTTCCCACGCGAGAACCATTTGAAAAGCCTAAACGAACCTCGACTAGGGAAAATAGTACATTGTTCAATTATGGTCGGGTCATCACCCAAGCCCCTTCATAAGAGGCTCTAGAGCCCCTTCGCGAAGACCTCGCAGAGCGAGAGGAAACGGTCGTTCGCCTCCACCTCGCCAATGCTCACGCGCACGCCCTCGGTACCAAACGCACGCACCGACAGCGCATGCTCACCCATCAGCTGCACGAACTCACCAGTACGCTCCCCCAGCGGTAGCCACACAAAGTTCGCGTAAGTGCTCGGGAACTCGTACCCCAGATCGCGCAGGCGGGCGGTCACACGCTCACGCTCAGAGACCAGGTGGCTCACACGCTCCATCACCGCATCCTCATGCTCGATGGAGGCGATAGCCGCCGCCTCCGCCAGCGCCGTCACCGCGAACGGGGTCGCCGCCACGCGCAGATGCTGCGTAATCTGCGGGTGTGAAATCGAGTAGCCCACGCGCAGACCAGCCAGGCCCTGCGCCTTGGAGAAGGTGCGCAGAATGATGACGTTCTCGTAGTCGCGGTAGATGTCCAGGCCGTTCAGCGGGGCTTCTTCACCTTCCGGCACGGTGGATGCGGCGCAGAACTCGAAGTACGCCTCATCAATCACCACGGGAATGTGGGCGGGCACCTTCGCCAGGAACGCGCGAATCTGGCTCTCGGTGACGGCGGGGCCGGTCGGGTTGTTGGGGGTGCAGACCAGAATCAGGCGGGTGCGGTCGGTGATAGCTGCCGCCATGGCGTCCAGGTCGTGCGCGCCGTTGGGCAGGTTCGGTACCTGCACGCTGCGAGCGCCCATAATGCCGACAAGGATCGGGTACGCCTCGAAGGAACGCCAGGCGTAGATGACTTCATCCTGCACGCCGTCGGCGTTTACGCCGGCGAAGGTTTTGAGAATCTGATTGAGCGCCCCGAGGCTTCCGGCACCAGTGACGATGTCGTCAGCATCCACGCCCAGTCGCGCGGAGAGCTTCTGGCGCAGGGCGGTGGAGAGCGGGTCGGGGTAGCGGTGCGCGGTCGCAAATTCTGCGAGGACCCGCACAACCTCGGGCACGGGGCCCAGCGGGTTCTCGTTGGAGGAGAGCTTGTACTGGGTGAGGCCTTCGACGGGTGCGGGCGGCTTGCCTGCCGCGTAGCTGGGCAGGGTGTTGAAGACGGGGCGGACCCGGATGTTGGCGTGTTCAGCTGACTGGCTCATACTTCCAGTATGTGCCTGCGGGTAGCTCGGAGGCTAACGCTTCTCACCTATAGAGCAGGTCGCGAGCCGAGTCGGCAACAATCCAACGGCGAGCGCTGTACGCAAAGATGGAGGGGCGCCGCCGGGGTTGTTCCCAGCGGTGCCCCTCCTTTTCTCTTCTCTACTCTACTCGTCCCCTCCACCCTCCACCGAGCCGTCAAGATTGGTTCTTGAGGCTAGGGTTTTAGACCACCAGGGGTTCACGCTCCTCGATGGGAGTCAGGTCCTCGGGAGGGCCTGGTGCACGGAACCCGGGGTCGATGTTCTCGGGCGGAGTTGGTGCGAGGAATCCAGGGTCAATGCTCTTGGGCGGGAGCATGGGCGCAGGCTTCAGCCCCGGCAGAGTGGGGATGAGCGACTCACCGCCGTCGTAGTCTCCGCCCTGTCCGGGTCCGAAGGTTGGAAGATTCTTGAGCACAGAACCAGCGTTAGGGAGCTGCAACTGATCGATGATTGGCTGAGTAATAGCCTTTCCGACATGCGTATGCAGATCTGCAGGTGTGGGCAGAATATCCGGCGGAATCAGGCCTGCAGGGGGTAGCTGTCCCTCTGCCTCGATTCGAGCGGGCATCTTGATGGGCGCAGGCTCCGGGCGGCTCAGGTCCCCGGGCATCTTGATGGGGGCAGGCTCGGGGCGGCTCAGGTCGCTCGGCATATTGATGGCGGGCGGCAGATGCTGCGGGTTGTATCCCTGCAGGAGGGGTACCTTGGGCATCTGCGGCACAGGGGTTTCAGGCCATGCAGGCGGCGGGTCCTGAGGCTTTTCCTGCGGAGTCGGCTCGGGGTGAGGAATCGTCTTCTGGGCACCCTCGATGACCGCGGGGATTTGCTTAGCAACCGCCCATGCGGCTTCTCCAGATTCTCGCTGAAGACCCTCTGCCTTCTGCTTGGCAATCTCCATGCCCTGCTGGACGTCTGAGACGGTGTCTTCGACATTCTGTCGAATATTTTCGATACTCTCTCGCACTTTACGCTTTGCTTTAGCTAGGTGCCCGCCTGTCTGCCCGTCAATCGCCTCAACTACACCCCAACCGCTAAGCCCAGTTCCTGATGCTAAAGTAGCACCACCGTAGGTTCCGATACGTCCGGCTGTTATACCGATTCGTACAGCAGATGGCAGACCATCCGGCATAGTTGAGGCGGAGGTAACCTTCTGCTCCCCCAGCACATACTCTTTACCGTCCATTGCGGCACGCATGCCGCCAGGCACCTTGCTGCTATACCCTTGACTGTATAGAGCTTCTTGGTAATTTTCGGCATGATGCTTATAGTTATCGACGGTGATTACCGTATCGCGTTCATCGGGGCGCCACGCTCCCTTGAAAATCTGGGCAAAAAGAGACTGCTCTGCCACATCAGGAACCCCATCGCCTTCTCCTTCCACGTAATCCACAGCAAAGTCACGTTGTTTAGCAGGCATAACCCGCAATGGGGTGCCTTGGGCATAAATACCCACAATGTTGATTTCTTCGGCAATTTTTTGGCTATTCGCCATGTTGTAGGCAATCATGGCTCCCTGACTGAAGCCTTCCATGTACACGCGGGCTCCCTGGGGTGCCCCTGCATCACGTAGAGCCTGCAAAACCATCTCGTAAGCGGCATTCATGTAACCCAGCCTGGATGATTCATGCGTGATACCGGCTGGGTCTATAGGAGACCCTTCGAGGGAATCAAAGACAGTGCCGGGGATACTCACGACATACAGGGCATGGGCTGGGTCGCCTTCGTGTCCTGCTTCGTACATGACGGTGACGAGCACGGCACCACGTTCAGCGGCCGAGGGGTTCTGTCGGGAACGCTCAAGTTCAAGGTCCTGCGCTTTACCAATAGCCAGCAGACGGTCCGAGCTGGCGCCTACAGAAAGCTGGTTTTTCTCGCCACGATGCGCAGCAATACCGTATTCGTCGGCAGAAGCGGTCCGAATATTGTGAGCCTTAGCGCCAAGAAAAGTATCGATTCCAGATTTAATGATGCCGAATAGGCCACCACCCAGTGCCTTTCGAACGAGCCCTCGCGGAATGCCAAACATGCTTGCAAGGCGGTCAAATGCTCGCGAGCGCGCAATTTCGGGGTTCCATTTGGCGTCCATATAGGCGGTGAAGCCGAAGAGAATACCCGCTACGAGAGGCGAATACGGCAGCGTTCGAGATGCAGAGAAGTACCCAAGCTCAGGAATGATGAGCTTCAAGAGGTAGTTAGCTTCGCCGGGTTCTCCAGCGATGAGGCCGCGGAGGTGGTCTCGGGTGCTGCGTCCGTCGGGCAGCTTGCCGTCCTTTGCGATGCCCATGGACTCGAACCAGCCTGCGACAATATTTTCGGTCTGCAGGTAGGAGCTGTGGGCTGCGCGGACGGCGGCTGCGGTGGCGCCGAATTTTGCGGCGCTAATACCGAGGTCTGCGGCGAGGCCGGCACAGAGGCCAGCTGCCTGCTGGGCGCGTCCGTTAATGCCGAGGAAGAGCCGGGTTTCGGCGGCAATACCGAGAATCGGCATGGTGCGGTCGGCGCAGGTGCGGCTGACGGTGTCGAGCCCGTCGGCAATGGCGGGCATTTCTTCGAGGGCGACGCTGATGGTGCCTGCGGTGGGCCCTGCAGAGTCGCTGAGGTCACCGATGGGTGCAACGGTGGGTCCGGTAAGCATGGTTTCTCCTAGGGTGAGGTTAGTGGGTTCGGATGAGCGAGCTCAGCCCGTCGGGCAGGTTCACGTGCATGAGTGAATCGAGCGCTGACTGGGCTTTTTGCACGCCTGAGCGGGCGATGATTTCGCCGGGGTCAAGCTTTTCGAGGGCGTCCGCGACGCCGTCGGCGAGTTTGCCGAGTAGGTTATCTACGGCGGAGGCGGCGGCTTCGATTGCCTGCGCTTTGGAGGTGAGGTCGTTGGCGAGTTCTTCACCGGCGGCGGCGATCATGGCGGCGGCGTTTTCGGCTTGTTCGGCTTGGTTGCGGATTTTTTCGCGGTGTTCTTCGAGCTGTCGCCGGTAGGCGCGTCCAGCTTCGGATGCCCAGTGGTCGCCGTTGAGTTCGTTGGCGCGTTGGTGTGCGGTGCGGATTTCTTGGGCTTCGGTGCGCATCCTGTGGGAGAGTTCTGCGCCTTTGGCGCGGGCAAGGGTGGCGGCTGCCATGAGCTGGGTGGCGAGGGCGTGGCCGGCGGCGGTGCCGATGCCCATGTGTCCTGCAGCGCGGAGAATATCGGTCGGTTCGATGCGGGGCAGCTGGGGTACGGGTGGTGGTGTGGTGTCGACGAGGGTGCTCATAGTGTGTCCTTTCACGGCGGGTTTGTTTTAGGCTAAATCTGCCGCGGTGACCGTGCAGGCGGAGTGCGCCAACCTGTGGATAACTTCGGCTTGTTTCGAAAAATTCGCACGTTTTGGGCCCTTCGGACCCCGTTTCTGCCCCCTCGACGGCTTCCCGCAATGTCATATTTCTGCAACTAACGGGGCCACCCATCACGTCCATTTGTTCTGACCGCCTCATTTTTTCGACGAATTCATGCAAAAATAGAGTTATGTCTCACACCAATAACACCATCCTGCCTTCTGGCCGTATTGACCTGGGCACCGGCGAACTCGCGCTGGGCCCCCTGGACGGACGCTACGCTTCCGTGACCGCACCCCTGACGAACTACCTTTCTGAGGCGGCGCTGAACCGCGACCGCATCCACGTTGAGGTTGAGTGGTTCATTTACCTGTGCGAGCACGAGGTGCTGCCGGGTCTGTCCCCGCTGAGCGAGGAGCAGAAGAAGGGCCTGCGCGCCATCGTGACCGATTTCAACGCTGATTCTGTGGCGGAGCTGGCTGAGATTGAGGCTGTCACCGTTCACGATGTGAAGGCGGTTGAGTACTACATTGGTCGCCGTCTGGAGGGCCTGGGTCTGGGCCACCTGGTGCCGCTGGTTCACTTCGGCTGCACCTCCGAAGACATTAACAACCTCTCCTACGCCCTGGGCATCAAGGATGCCGTGCAGAACGTGTGGATTCCCGCCGCGGAGGAGCTGATTGAGGTTCTGCTGAACCTGGCCGAGGAGGGCCGCGAGGTTCCCATGCTTTCGCGCACCCACGGTCAGCCCGCAACCCCGACCACCCTGGGCAAGGAGATGGGCGTGCTCGCTTACCGCCTGAAGCGCCAGGTCAAGCACGTGAAGGCTATCGAGTTCCTGGGCAAGATTAACGGTGCGACCGGCACTTACGCTGCTCACTATGCGTCGGTGCCTAGCGCTGATTGGCAGAAGATTTCTCGTGGTTTTGTGGAGCACCTGGGTCTGACCTGGAACCCGCTGACCACTCAGATTGAGTCGCATGACTGGCAGGCTGAGCTGTACTCGGATATTGCGCACTTCAACCGTGTGCTGCACAACCTCTGCACCGATGTGTGGAGCTACATTTCGATTGGTTTCTTCCGCCAGATTCCGGTGGCGGGTGCAACCGGTTCGTCGACTATGCCGCACAAGGTGAACCCGATTCGTTTTGAGAACGCGGAGGCTAACCTGGAGCTCTCCAACGCCCTGCTGGATTCGCTGGGCTCAACCCTGGTGACTTCCCGCTGGCAGCGCGACCTGACCGACTCCTCGGCTCAGCGCAACATCGGTGTGGCGTTCGGTCACTCGGTTCTGGCCATTTCGAACGTGGTGAAGGGCCTGAAGCGCCTGGACATCGCGACCGACGTGATTTCTGCTGACCTGGATTCCAACTGGGAGGTCCTGGCTGAGGCGATCCAGATGGTGATGCGCGCTGAGGCTATCGCGGGTGTTCCCGGTATGGAGAACCCCTACGAGCGTCTGAAGGAGCTGACCCGCGGTCACCGCGTGGATGCTGCTCGCCTCAAGGAGTTCGTGGCAACCCTGGGCCTCTCCCCCGAGGCTGAGGAGCGTCTGTCGAACCTGACCCCGCACACCTACAACGGTATTGCGGCTCAGCTGCTGGACCACGCGAAGAACGCGTAGCCTGTAGCGCCCGCTAACGGTTTACACGCTAAAGACCCCGGGTCCCTGTATAGGGATCCGGGGTCTTTAGCGTGTTGGGTCTTTTTATGTTCTGGCTTTATAACCAGCGGGTTTAGCGGCCGAGCATGCGGCGGTGGCCGGTTTCGGTGTCGTTGCCCTTGCCGCGGGTGAAGACCTTGCCTGCCGCCTTTCCTACGTCCTTGACGCCCTTGAGGAGGGCACCAGCCACGCCGGAGGAGCTTTCCGAACCGTCGCCGCCCTGTACGCGGGGTGCGCGCGGGGTGATCATGAGCTCTGCGGGGAAGTAGGCGGGTGCGTCGCCGAAGGCTCGGCGGGTGTTGCGCACGACGTCCTTGCCGAGGGTCAGGTTTGCACCGCCGCCTACGACTGCGCCGACGCCGAAGGGCAGGGCGCGGCCGAGCAGTGCGCCGGTCTGGCGGGTCAGGAATCGGCGGATGAACATATTGCGGATGGTGCGTTCGACGCTGAACATCTTGCCGCCGGAGGAGTTGCCGAGCAGCATGCCCCACTTGTTGGAGACGCCGCTTGCCTTGCCGGTCTGCAGCAGCACGGTGTTCATGAGCTGGGAGCCTTCGTCGCCGAGCATGATGGCCATGACCATGGAGCGGGCGGTTTCGGCGTCGTGTACGTGCACGCCGTGCAGTTCTGCGACGGCCTGGGCGTAGAGGGCGGTGCGTTCGAGGTAGCCGCCGACTGCGAGCGCGGACAGGCTCATGGAGGTGACGGTACCTACGCCGGGTACGAATGCGGATGCGCCGGTGACGCCGCCGATGGCGGTGATGTCGCGCAGGTAGGTGCGGTCGAGGCGCTTGTGGATTTGTTCGGGGGTTTCGTCGGGGTGCGCTTCACGGAGTTTTTTGACGATGGACAGCGCGAGCGGTCGTTGCATGCGCAGTACGTTGTCGAGGGTGGTGGTTAGCGCGGGACGGGGGTTGCCGTCCTCATCGAATAGAGACTTCTTCGGGTCAAGCATGCTCTCAGTAAATCACGGCTGGGTGAATATTTCCTGAATATGGGGGTTGTGGTGGGGTTTGGGGGTGTTTTTTCACTGAGGGCGTGCGGGTGGTATGCGGTTGGTTAGGGTGTTTTGGTCATTATTTGCGCCCATTTTTAAACCGCGTAAAATTGTCCTAGATTACACACTATTCATTGTTTGCATAGTGCGTGACCTGTTTCACGATGATTCCGGGTCGCGCCTGATGACAGATAGCGGCTAATACCTCTTCTGGACTATAAGGATTGCTATGACTTCTTCCACCCATACGCCCAATGCTGCGCGTTCTCCTGTGATGACTCAGGGGCTGGGTGTTGCTTACGCGACCGGCGCGATTATTTCGGCGCAGTTCGGTGCGGCTCTTGCTAAGCAGCTGATGGGCGATTTGGGCCCGTGGGGCGTGGTGACTCTGCGCCTGTTGACCTCTACCATTTTGATGTGGGCATTTTTCCGCCCGCAGATTCGTTCGTGGACTCGTGCGCAGTGGCTGACTGTGGTCGTCATGGGTGTTGCGCTGACGGGCGCGAATGCGTTCTTCTATGTTGCGATTGAGCAGGTTCCGCTGGCGATTGCTGTGGCTATTGAGTTTATGGGTCCGCTGGTGTTGGCGACGGTGATGTCGCGCCGCAAGCTGGACTTGGTGTGGATTGCCCTGTCCTTTACGGGTATGGCAATTCTGACGGCTGAGTCGCAGGCGAAGCCGGAGGATTTCGCCCTGGTGGGTGTGTTCTTTGCGGTGCTGACCGCGATTTCTCGTGCCGCCTACATTTTGGCGACTGAGAAGGTGGGCGCGCTGATCCCGGGTATGGGCGGCATGGTGATGGGTAACGCGGTTTCGACTCTGCTGGTTCTGCCGTTCCCGTTTATTCTGAGCGGCAATAACCTGTTGAAGGTGACCCAGGATGTGAACCTGCTGGCTATTGGCTGCCTGATGGGTCTGTTGGCTTCTGCTCTGCCGGCGTTGGGTGAGGTTTCTTCGCTGCGTCTGCTGCCCGCGCATATTTACAGCGTGGTGCTGTCCCTGGAGCCTGCGATTGCGGCGGCTGTGGGTATTGTGATGCTTGGTGAGGCTACCGGCCTGGTTCGTTGGGTTGCTATTGCTCTGCTGGTGGCGGCGAGTATCGGTATTTCGATTTCTCACGCTCGCGCCCAGAAGAAGGCGCAGGAGGAGGGCACGCTGGAGGAAGCTGACCGCTACCTCCCCGGCGCTGTGGATGCGCACGCGGTGGATATTGCGCAGATGGCGACCAGCTCCATTACGATTCCTTCTGCCGATCAGATTAAGGCTGACCGTGAGGCGAAGGGCCTCTAATCTACTGAACTGTAGCCGTGTCGACGGTTTCTAGCACCCCCGGGTAACGAGTAGGATAGTATCTCGTGTTGCCCGGGGTGCACTGTTTAAAACGGCGCTATTAGAGCGTTCATTCTGCCCCGTAGCGGCACAGCATACACACGTGAAGAACTACCGCCTCATCAGGCGCAGGAAGGAGAACCTTGTCGCATACCGCACCCCAACGCCCCGCGCTGGGCATCATGTTTGTGTTGATGTCCTGCTCGTCGCTACAGTTCGGTGCCGCGTTCGCGGTGACGCTCTTCCCGTTGTTTGGTGCTCTGGCTATTAGCGTGAGCCGCCTGGCGATTGCTTCCATTGTGGTGGGTAGCGCCGTGTGGTTGGCGGCTCGTTGGCGTGCCCGTCGTGGCGGCACGATGCCGCCGGGTGCGTTGTCGTGGTCGAAGGAGCAGTGGTGTGCCGTCATCATTTTCGGTATGACGTTCGGCCTGATGAACGGCTTCTTCTATTGCGCGATTGACCGCATCCCGATTGGTTTGGCGGTTGCGGTGGAGTTCTTGGGCCCGCTGGCGTTGGCGTCCATGCTGACTCGCAGGCTCCGCGACGCGGTGTGGGTGCTCTGCGCCCTGGCGGGCATGCTGGTGCTCGGCTACGAGGCGGCGGTCGGTAGGGATACCGACTACCTGGGTCTGACGTTCGCTCTGGTTGCTGGCGTGTTCTGGGCGCTGTACATTCGCTCGAGCGCGAAGGTGGGTGCACTGGTGCCGGGTGCGAGCGGCCTGGCGGTTGCGATGCTTGTTGGTGCCGCGTTTATTGCTCCGGTGGCGGCGATTGTTCCGGCACCCCAGCCGCTGTGGAATGCGGCGCAGGATCCGATGCTGCTCCTCATGATTTTTGGTACCGCGATGTTCGCTTCGGTGATTCCCTACAGCGCGGAGCTGATGGCTCTGCGTAACCTGCCGCAGCAGGTGTTTAGCGTGCTGATGAGCATGGAACCGGCGATTGCGGCGATTGCCGGTTGGGCGCTGCTGAATCAGGAGACCGGCCCGATTCGTTGGGTGGCAATCTGTCTGCTGATGACGGCGAGTGTGGGTATTACGCTCACCACCACGCAGGGCAGCTCCCCCAAGCCGAAGGATGAGGGCGAGGAGCCCGTCCCCGTGCCGCTACCCGAGTAAAACAAAAATTCCGCCGGCGCGCGGCATATAGAAAACCCATATACAAAACCGTTGAG
>ERZ1674288.4-NODE-4-length-64315-cov-10.058792_pt1 | contig 64315 bp, 42 predicted proteins | sample MGYA00581190_ERZ1674288 | MGnify/ENA primary metagenome ERZ1674288 (study PRJEB41354, sample SAMEA4873332) | human saliva metagenome | biome: human-associated habitat [ENVO:00009003]; feature: mouth environment [ENVO:08000002]; material: saliva material...
TCTGAACACTCTTTCCCTACACGACGCTCTTCCGATCTATTCGCTAAAATAAAGGGGCATTACACCTCACTCATAAAAGGGACCTGCATGCCCCGCATCGTCAGTATCAGCAGCCTCAAAGGTGGCGTCGGCAAAACGTCCATCACTTTGGGGCTTGCCTCCGCGGCTTTACACAGCGGACTCTCCACACTCGTTATTGACCTCGACCCCCATGGCGACGCCAGCACCGGTCTGGCGGTGGATGAAACCATCCCCGACGTCGCCTCCCTGATTGCTAGCTCTAATGAGCGCGCCTTCGCGGAGGAAGCCGGTAGCTCCTCCTGGAATGCGCTTGTCGGCAAGCCCACCCTGCTGACCAATAACCCCGTGACCACCGGTAGCGTGAAGGTCGCGCGCGGCTCGGCGCGTTCCACCCTCGTGGACCGTCAGGAAGCGGCACCGTTTATCCGCCGCTTCAAGCGCATGGTGGACGCGGCAGCGGACGCCTATGACGTGATCCTGATTGACTGCCCGCCGTTCCTCGGAACCCTGTCCTCGATGGGCTGGGCGGTGAGTGAGCGTATCCTCTCGGTCGCCGAGCCCTCCCTCTTCTCCGTGGCGGGTACCGAACGAACTCTGCGCGCCATCGTGCGTTTTCAGCAGGAAAGCGGCATCAGCATCGACGGCGCGGGCGTCATTATCAACAAGATGCGCCCCAACGACAGCGAACACCGCTACCGCCGCGACGAAATGCGTTCCCTCTTCGGCGAGCTCGTAGCAGAACCCGTGCTCGCTGAAAGCCCCGTGCTGCAGCGTGCCCAGGGCGCCGCATACCCGATTCATTTTTGGCCCGACGAAGAGTCGGTCGACCCCGCCATTGACTTCACCCGTCTGCTGGCAGGGCTCATGGCTGATCTCTAATCGCAGGTATCTGGGCGCAGACATCTAAGCCTTACTAATCCGCGGGCTCGAATAGTTTCAATGCTTGAGCGCGCCTTCTCAAGAAACAGCCGTGTTCTCAGTGCTGTGTTCTTTGGGGCGGCGCACTTTTGCGTATCAACAGGCAATGAGATGAGCTCTTGGGAATAGTCCAGACCCTCCACGCGTTATAGTGGCAGTAACAGAAATAAGCCCGTCATCGAGGGGCACGCTGGGAACGAGCCCAGCCTCAACATCTTAAACGAGAGGACCACATGAGCATCGAGAACGTAGAACGCATTGACGGCGTAGCACAGTACGACCTCATCGTCATCGGCTCCGGATCCGGCAACACCCTCATCGGCCCCGAATGGGACGACAAGAAGGTCGCCCTGGTCGACGGCGGCATCTTCGGCGGCACCTGCCTGAACGTTGGCTGCATCCCCACCAAGATGTACGTCTACCCGGCAACCATCGCGCAGAAGACCCGCGAGGTCAAGCACCTGGGCGTCGACGCACACGTGGACGCCGTGCACTGGGCGCAGATTCGTGACCGTATCTTCGCATCCCGCATTGACCAGATTTCTGAAGGCGGCCGCAACTGGCGTGCCGGTCTGCCCAACGTGGACTTCTACGACCAGTACGCGCGCTTCGTCGGCTCCCATACCATCGAGCTGACCGACGGCACCCGCCTGCAGGGCCGCCAGATTGTGATTGCGGCGGGTTCGCGCGCCGTGTTGCCTCCCGTGCCCGGTATTGACTCCTCCAAGGTCTACACCAACGACAACGTCATGCGCATGGATGAACTGCCCGCACGCATGGTCGTCATCGGCGGCGGCGTGATTGCGGCAGAGTTCTCCCACGTCTTCTCCGCCTTCGGCACCGAGGTAACCCAGCTGAACCGTTCCTCCCGTCTGCTACGCGGCGTGGATGAAGAGGTCGTGGCACGTTTCGAAGAAGCCGCAAGCAAGCAGTGGAACATCGTCAAGAATGCTGGCCTCTCCGAAATCCGCGAGAACGCCGACGGCAGCGTGACCGTCGTAGCGAAGCGCACCACCGAGAACGGCGAGGAACTGCTCGAAATTCCGGCGGACGCCGTGCTCGTGGCAACCGGCCGTCGCCCCAATACCGACACCCTCAACGCGAAGAACTACTTCGACGTGCAGGATGGCGGTCAGCTCAGCGTCGACAAGTACCAGCGCGTGCTCTACAACGGCGCACCCGTACCCGGCGTCTACGCCCTCGGTGACGTATCCAGTCGCTACCAGCTCAAGCACGTGGCAAACCACGAGGCACGCGTCGTGCAGCACAACCTCAGCCACCCCGAGGACCTGCGCGCCAGCGACCACCGCTACGTACCCGGTGCTGTCTTCACCAACCCGCAGATTGCCGTAGTCGGCATGACCGAAGAGCAGGCACGCCAGGCGGCTGAGCGTGAAGGCTATGAGATTACCGTCAAGGCACAGAACTTTGGCGACACCGCCTACGGCTGGGCAATGGAAGACAAGACCGGCCTGTGCAAGCTGATTGCCCGCAAGGACAACGGTGAGCTGCTCGGTGCGCACCTGGTCGGCGAAGAGTCCTCCGTGCTCATCCAGCCGCTGCTGCAGGCAATGAGCTTCGGCATGGATGCGCGCACCCTCGCACGCGGCCAGTACTGGATTCACCCGGCACTGACCGAAATCGTTGAGAACGCGCTGCTCGGCCTGGAATTTGACGAGCCCGCCAACTAACGATAGCTAGATAACGCCCGGAAGCCGAAGGCTATGGGCAGTCAGCATACACGAGCCAATATACGAGAGGAGGGGGGTCGTACCACTTAGGTACGACCCCCTCCTCTCGTTTCGGTAGCTAGAGCCGGTTAGGCGTTGTCGCTTTCAGACTTCTTCTCAGCCTTCTTAGCTTCTGCCTTTTCAGCCGGAACTGCAGCGGAAGAATCCTCAGCCTTTTCTGCCTTATCTTCCTGTGGCTTCTGCATCATTTCGGCAGTCTGCTCACGCAGCTCCTCAAACTTCTCAGCCGCCTGCTCGCGCAGCTCGGCAAGACGCTCCGCCTGATGATCCGCATACTCGTGCAGACGCTCAGCAGCCTGCTCACGCAGCTCAGCGAACTTCTCAGACTGCTCCGCAGCGTACTCCTGCAGGCGAGCCAAGGAATCCGAAGTGCTATCGGAAACCTTGCCGTACATCTCATCCACGTAGGAGGAGAAGTCCTGCAGAATCTTCGCGCGGCGCAACTTCTGCGAAGGAGTCAGGTAGCCATCTTCCTCGGTCAGGTCACGGTTCATGATGCGGAACTCGCGAATACCCTCGGCGCGGGAAACCAGCTGGTTCGCCTCATCCACAAGCTTCTGAATTGCGGCGCGAACTGCCGGGTGAACGGCCGCCTCCGGGATGGTCAGCGAACGCGGCAGACCCAGATGCTCCAGCTGCTCGGGCAGGGTATCCGGATCCAGCGTCACCAGCGCCGCAATGAACGGCTTCTCATCGCCAACCAGCATCGCCTGAGACACCAGGGGAGAAGTGCGCAAATGGCTCTCCGCAATACCAGGAATCACGTTCTTACCGCCGGCGGTGACAATGATTTCCTTCTTGCGGCCCACAATCTTCAGGTAGCCCCGCTCATCGAAACGAGCCAGGTCACCGGTGCGGAACCAGCCGTCCTCGGTGAACGCATGAGCGTCCTCTTCGGGGTTCTTGTAGTAGCTGCTAATCACGCCCACGCCGCGGACCAGAAGCTCACCGTCCTCAGCGATGTAGCCTTCGGAACCGGGGATGAGCGGGCCAATCATGCCGATCTGGTACGGGTTGATGCGGCCAACAGCAATCGGGGCGCAGGTCTCGGTTAGACCGTAACCTTCAACAACCTGCACACCCACCGCGTGGAAGAAGTGCGCCAGGCGCTCGCCGAGGGGGCCGCCACCGGAAACCGCGTAGCGAAGCTCGCCACCCAGGGCGGCACGCAGCTTCGAGTAGACCAGCTTGTCGTACAGGGCGTACTGAGCCGCCAGTTTGATGGGCACGCGACCCTCAACCTTCGCCTGCGACCAGCGCACCGCGATGTCGGTGGAACGCTCGAAGAGAGCCTTATTGAACTTGCCGCCCTTCGCTGCCTTCGCCATGGCGCCCTCGTACACCTTCTCAAAGACGCGGGGCACCACCAGCAGCATGGTCGGCTTGAAGCTATCCAGATCAGAAGCGAGGTTCTTAATGTTGGGGGAGTGGCCGATGACCAGGCCGGCATCCAGCGCCAGAACTTGAATCAGGCGCGCCAGAACGTGCGCGAGCGGCAAGAACAGGATGGAGGAGTTGCGGGGGTTGGCAATCTCGGGCTCAACCAGCTTGGTGTTGACGCTCAGGTTCAGGAAGTGGCCGTGAGTCAGCGCGCAACCCTTCGGGCGGCCAGTCGTGCCGGAGGTGTACACAATGGTCGCGAGGTCATCGCAGCCGGCGGCGGAACGCACCTGCTCCAGCTGCTCATCGCCCACCTCGGAGGCGCGGGCGCTCAGAGCATCCAGGTCGCCGTTCTCAATGACCCAGCGGTGCTTCAGCTGCATGGGCTCTTCGGTCGTGGAGGCGAACTCCTCAGCCTCCGCGATGCGCGCCAGGAGCTTCTCGTCCTCAACGAAGATGGCGGTCGCCTCCGAGTGCGCGAGCGCCCATGCCGCCTGCGCGGGGGCGTTCGTCTCGTACACCGGCACGGAGATAGCGCCCGCGTACCAAATCGCGAAGTCAATGACGGTCCACTCGAAACGGGTGCGGCTCATAATGCCCACACGGTCACCCGGGCGGATACCCGCAGCAATCATGCCCTTCGCCAGGTCGGTCACCATCTGGTGGAACTGCTGGGCGCGAACCGGCTGCCAGTTACCCGGAGACATCTGGCGGCGGTACAGCACAGGGTTAGTGCTGTCGGCGCGGTGACGCTCAACAATGCTCGTCAGATTCAGCGAGGGGTCGACGAGAACCTCAGCGGGAGCGGAGAAGACTTTCATAATGCGCCTTTCAAATCAGGGCGTAAGCTCGGGCGGTCCGGTGCCGCGGGCTGTCCTCGATTTCTCGAGGTGCCGTGATGGCTTTCTGAGTGTTCTGCGCACCGCGGCGGGTGATGCATGCGCCGGTTGGTGCGTGGAACCTTCAGAATTTAGTGGTTTAGGGATGCGACAAAAGCTTGAACGGTGGAGAGAAGATACTCGGCGTCGTAGTCGAGCGTTGCCACATGGTAGCTGCGGGTCAGCCACCTAAATTCTACAGGAACTGAACAATGTTCGAGAAAATATTTATGGGAGCTATCCGACACAGTATGATCGCCCAGTGAACGCACATACAGAACCGGCGCCTTCAACTGCGGAATCAGCGCACGCGTCTCAGCACCCAAAAGATGCAGCTGATGTACCGCCGCCGTCGGAACGATAGAATACGCGCCCTCGCTCACACCAGGAACCGCAATATCGGAGCCAATCGCCTTGAGCATCGGCAGAACCTTAGAGACCTTGCCCGCATGGCGCATCAGCGGGTTCACATCCACCATGTAGGGGTTGATCAGCACCGTACCCGCCACCGGCAGACGAGCCGACAGATGAGTTGCCACCGTGCCACCCATCGACATGCCAATGACCACCACACGCAGACCCTGATTGGTCAGGCGGCGGTACCCCTGCTCGGCAGAATCCAGCCACTGCTGGTACGTGCTATCACGCAAATCCTGCCAACGGGTGCCGTGACCGGTCAGCAACGGCATCTCCACCGCATAACCAAGCTTCATAAAATGCTGAGCCAACGGGCGCATACTATGCGGCGAACCCGTAAAACCGTGCACCAGCAAAATACCCATAGAATGCTGCGCAGGGTCAGGACTAAAGGAAACTGGGGAGTGATCGAACGCCTCCTGGTCGCCCTCGAGGCGACGCGCCAGAGAATCCTTAACATTCTGGGTCGCTAGAAGCCTGCGCTCGCGAGCCTTACGGAGCATCCGCTTGAGCGGCTCCAACGAGTTATCAAAAATGCTCATGGTCCTCCTTCGCCAACCTGCGAGAACATGAACGCAGGTGCAGGCTCTATAGCGTACCCCGACCGGCTACCGCGGGCACAGCGCCGATACCGGTATATCGCCTCCAGCGCACCCAATACACCGGTGCGCAGAAAAATCGTTCTCTTTTCTTTAATTATCGCGCGTTCCCTCGCGGCTCTCCAGACACGCTAGAATTGAGCCGGGAACATTCAGAGAGGAGACCCCATGCCTAACACCGCCCTCTATTCAACCTTTAAGATTCTTGGCTCCCCCCTGCTGCAGGGACTGTACCACCATGACGTGGTGGGCCTTGAGAATCTGCCCGAGGGTCCCTACATCGTTGCCAGCAACCACCTGGCGTTCTGCGACTCCATTTTCATTCCTCACGCCATGCCTCGCACCGTGAACTTCCTCGCCAAGAGCGACTACTTCACCACCCCCGGCGTCAAGGGCCGTGCCATGGCAGCATTCTTCCGCGGCGTCGGTCAGCTGCCCATAGACCGCTCCGGCGGCCAGAAGAGCCAAGAATCCCTCAACGCCGGCGCGCAGGTCCTCAAGGACGGTGGCGTGATTGGCATCTACCCCGAAGGCACCCGCAGCCCCGATGGACGCGGTTACCGTCCCAAGGTTGGCGTCGCCCGCCTTGCCCTGGAAACCGGCGTGCCCGTAGTGCCCGTCGGACAGATTGGTACCGACCTGATTCAGCCCTCCGGCTCGAACCGTATTCGCCTGCGCCACGACGGCAAGCCCATTCAGGTGCGCACCATTATTGGCAAGCCCCTCACCTTCGAGGAATACACCGACGGTGCAGATATGAGCCACCGTGTTCAGCGCGAAATTGCCGACCGTATCGGCTCCGAGATTCGCGCCCTGAGCGGTCAGGTATACGTGGACGTGTACGCCGACCGCGTCAAGAAGCTTATGGCTGATAAGAACATGAGCGCTGATGAGGCAGTCGCACATCTGCAGCACTAAACCTGCAGCACTAAACATTGAGACAGCACCCCAAACGGGTGCGCACATACGCCAGAGGGCGGGATGCGGTAGACGCCGCATCCCGCCCTTTCGTATGCCGTTCTGCAACGGCGCTCATCAACCCGCTTATCGTCGACACCTGGTGGTGCCATCTAAACATATGAGATGTACCTGACTACAGGGTTAGGTGTTGAAGCAAGCAAGAGTACAATTAGTCTATTCATCCCTGAGAACCACGTGCACGCACGCCGAACACGGCGCACCGGGCACCCGAACCAGGGTCGAATCAGAAAACGCACAAGACCATCCCGATGGAGTGAAGATGAGCAATCAAAACCTCAGCACCTCGCAGGCCACCGACCACGGCCTAGACACCTGGCGTCAGCTGCACATTGACCAGCAGCCCACCTGGAGCGAGCACGAAGATTTTGAGAGCACTATCGCCGAGCTGAACTCGGTACCGCCGCTCGTCTTCGCCGGTGAGGTCGACGCAATGCGTCAGGCACTCGGCGAGGTTGCTGAAGGCCGCGCATTCCTCCTGCAGGGCGGCGACTGTGCAGAAACCTTCGCGGGCGCAACCGCTGACAAGATTTCCGGCCGCGTCAAGACCATCCTGCAGATGTCTGCAGTGCTCACCTACGGCGCATCCATGCCCGTGGTGAAGATGGGTCGCATGGCGGGTCAGTTCTCCAAGCCCCGCTCGGCAGACATGGAAACCCGCGGCGACGTCACCCTGCCCTCCTTCCGCGGTGAGACCGTCAACGGCTTCGACTTCACCCCCGAAGCACGCGTACACGACCCCAAGCGCATGCTGCGCGGCTACCACACCAGCGCCTCCACCCTGAACCTGGTGCGCGCCTTCACCAAGGGCGGCTTCGCAGACCTGCGCGCCGTGCACCAGTGGAACCGCGGCTTCACCTCCAACCCCGCGCACGAGCGTTACGAGAAGACCGCTAACGAAATCGGCCGCGCCCTCAAGTTCATGGAAGCCTGCGGCGTGAACTTCGAAGCTCTCAAGACTACCGACTTGTACGTCGGCCACGAGGCACTCGTTCTGGACTACGAGCGTGCTCTGACCCGCATCGACTCCCGTACTCAGCTGCCCTACGACACCTCCGCACACTTCCTGTGGATTGGCGAGCGCACCCGCGGCGTCGACGATGCACACGTGGACTTCCTCTCCAAGGTCCGCAACCCCATCGGCGTGAAGCTGGGCCCGACCACCACCGCTGAGGACGCACTCGCACTGATCGACAAGCTCGACCCGAACCGCGAGCCCGGCCGCCTGACCTTCATCACCCGCATGGGCGCGAAGAACATTCGCGAGAAGCTGCCCTCGATTGTTGAGGGCGTGCAGGCCGAGGGTGCGAAGGTTGTCTGGGTAACCGACCCGATGCACGGCAACACCATCTCCGTGCCCTCCGGCTACAAGACCCGCCGCTTCGACGACGTGCTCGACGAGGTTCGCGGCTTCTTCGAGGTGCACGAGGCTCTGGGCTCGTTCCCCGGCGGTATCCACGTGGAGATGACCGGCGACGACGTGACCGAATGCCTGGGCGGCTCCGACGCTATCGACGAGGCGGCACTGGCTGACCGCTACGAGTCCCTGTGCGACCCGCGCCTGAACCACTCGCAGTCCCTGGAAATCGCGTTCCTGGTCTCCGAGTACCTCAAGAACCGCGCATAAAACGTTCACGCTTTTCACCGCGATAGTTGGCGGAGAGTAGCAGACGCGACAATGCCCGGGTCTTCACTCACACTGAGTGAAGACCCGGGCACGTGCGTTTAAGTAGCGCGCGGTACAAACGGGGAAAAGACGCTCAGGAAGGCGCGTTGCTAGAAGGTCAAGAACGCCTCAATATTGCGCCACCACTGCGACTGCACGAGCGAGGTTGCAAGCCACCAGCCGGTGAAGCTCGAACCCATACCCAGCAGAATGAGCGCGAGAGCCCAACCGCCCACCGCCATACCAGAGGGCGGAGTCCTAAATTGCTTAGCCGGAAGGCGAGGATCCTTCTGCGAAGACTGCTCGGAATCCTGAGAAGAAACGGCCTCCTCAGCCGGTGAAGCCTCAGCGGCGCTCGCCGAGCCCTTAGACTTCGGGCGGCGCGCACCCGAGGGGTTCAAGGAACGCTCCGCGTGAATCGGGGCGTACTCGCCGTTAGCTGAGATGAACTCCTGCTCCGTCTGCGGACCAATGCCGACGGATTGAGTCAGCGGGCCCCTCGCCGCGGAGGCGCGGCGGTCCATGAACGACCCTATGCCGCGCTTGCCGGACTTACCCTTTGCGCCGTCGTGCTCCTGGTCACCGTCAGATTCGACACCGTCAGATTCGTCATCATCGGAGGCGGAACGCACCAGCGGCGGAATGCCCTGGCGGTTCAGCACGGAGTCCTCCGCGTCCACGTCGGCAAGGTGCACGCCCTGACCCGCTGCCGAGGCATCGTACACGAGGCTGTCGGGGGAGTAGACATCGTATGCCAGAAGGTCGCGGGCATCGCTAAACGCGCTAATCGGGGTGTTACGCACCATCTGTGCGGCACCGCTACGCTCCGCAATATCGGCAACAGCCTCCCAGAGAGGAAGCTCCGGCTCCGGGCACGAGGGTGCACGCCATGCACGCTCGGACTCACCCAGCGACTCAGAAATCTCCAGCAGAGCCGTGAACAGCTCGGTCGCATCCTCGGGGCGGGCGTGAGGCTGCTTGCGGGTACACCACGAAATCAGCCCCGCAATATCGCGGTCCGCACCCGGCGCAACATCGGTCAGCGCGGGCATCTCAATATTCGCGTTGTGATAGAGCACCTGCTGGTCATTCTCTAGGCCCACAAAGGGCAGGCGGCCGGAAAGCATGCGGTACATCATCACGCCGAGCGCAAAAATATCGGCCTGCGCGCCGACCTTCACCTTCGGATCCAGAACCTCCGGCGCCACGTAGGCGGGGGTACCCATGGGGGCGCCCGCATCCACCTGGTCGTCACGGCGGGAGAGGCCGAAGTCCGTGAGTTTTACCTGACCGTTAGCGTCGAGAAGAATATTGCCCGGCTTGATATCGCCGTGCAGGTAGCGGTTCGCGTGAACTTCGGAGAGCGCCTCCACCACCGGAATGAGGATGTCCAGCGCCTCACCCAGCGAAAGTGCGTTACGCACACGCAACAGCTGGCTCAGGGTACAACCGTGTACGTACTCGAGCACGATGTACATGACCATCTGACCCGAAAAATACTCGGTACCCGAAGAAATCACGCCCACCGTATGCCCGCCGCCGCCCACCTGGCGCATCGAACGCTCCTCACGGTGGAACTTCTGGCGGTTCGCCGCATCCTCAGCGAGAGCGGGGGAGAGGACCTTGAGCGCGACCGGGTTATTCGACCATAGGTCCAACGCGTAATACACCTCGCTCATGCCGCCGCGGCCAATGAGCGAACCCACCTGGTAATGACCCTCAATAATGGCGCCACTGAGCCACTGCGAAGAACCAATAGCGGTATCCGGGGCAGCGGGACGAGTGGCGGGAGGAACAGAAGTATTAGAGGAACGGGGGTTCACGGGAGAAATCCGGCGTGGGCTGGGAGTATTCATACGTCTCAACATTTTAGCCCGCCCACCTGGGCAGACGCGATGCCAAAGAGCGCCGAGCAGGTGAACACTCAGCGAACTCTTAAGAAGCGCCAGCGGGTCCGGCCCCAATGCACGAACAGCGGGTAACACGCAAGAACGAAGAATCCGGGAGGGGCGCCGAACCTGCGGCGGGTCAAAAGTGGTAAATACGTGCCAGCTCTGGCACTCTTAAAAGGTGACTAACGAAAATATTGCTCAGACCTTCGCCCTCGTCGGCGAGTGGGTAACCATCCCCGAAATTGCGCAGGCCCTCGACCTGAAGGTGACCCGCGTTCACAACCTGATTTCTGACGGTACGCTCATCGCTCTGCGCGACCCGGAAACCAACGTGCGCAAGGTTCCCGCGCTGTTCCTAAACGGCTCGCGCGTGCTCGAATCCCTCAGGGGCACCCTCGTGGTCCTGAAGGACTCCGGTTTCAGTGATGAAGAAGCTATCGTGTGGCTGTACACCAACGACGACTCCCTGCCCGGCCGCCCCATCGACGCACTGATTGACGGTCGCAAGACTGAGATTCGTCGCCGCGCGCAGGCACTGGCTTGGTAATACTAGCCTGGTAACACCGGCTTGGTAATACTGGCATGGTAATACCGGCTCGGTACTATAACTCAAGAGTTGAGGCGGCATACTTCGGTATGCCGCCTCAACTTATTTAATGTTTATGACTGTGCTGAACCTCTAGGCCTTGCGGCGTAGCGCGCGGCCCACAATATCGGTCAGCGCCGCGTGCACCAGCTCGTCCAGGTTCATCGCCTCCAGCGCCTCAAACACCGCCTGAGACTTCTGCTCAATCAGCTGCTCGTGCTTGGCGAAAGCACCCGAAGAGACCATCAGCTCGCGGATGCGCTCCACCTGCTCATCGCTCAGCTCGGGATCGCCCAAGCTATCGTGCAGAAGCGCCGCATCCTTCTCATCGAGGGCGGCGGAGGTGAGCGCCACCAGGACGGTGCGCTTGCCCTCGCGCAGGTCGTCACCGGCGGGCTTGCCGGTCACCTCGGGCTGACCGAAAACGCCCAGCTCATCATCGCGCAGCTGGAAGCCCTCACCCAGCGGCAGACCGAACGCGCGGTATCCGGCAAGTACCGGGTGCTGCTCGCTCACAGCACCCGTGCCGTTCTCCAGCGCGGTAGCCTGCAGAGCCAGGGCACCACCAATCGTGAAGGGGTGCTCGCAGGAGTACTTGGCGGACTTAAAACGGATGACGTTCAGGGCACGCTGCAGAGCCGCCTGCGCGTCCTCGGTTTCGAGAACCTCGGAGTAGACGTCCAGGTACTGGCCTGCCAGAACCTCGGTGCGCATCCGGTCAAAAATGGTGCGCGCCGGAGCGCCATAGATTGCGCCCTCACCCAGGGATGTAAAAACCTCGGCAGACCACGCCAGGGTCAGGTCGCCAGCAAGGATGCCGCCGGTCAGACCGTAGTTGAACGCATCGCCGCGCCAGCTATTCTGCTCGTGTGCCGCCTCAAAACTCTTGTGCACGGAGGGAGCGCCGCGGCGGGTATCGGAACGGTCGATGATGTCGTCGTGAATCAGCGCGGAGGTCTGGAACAGCTCCACCGCCATGCCCGCCTTCACAATGGGCCAGGAGGCGCGGTCTGCAGTCACGGGTGCGCCGCCGGCACCTCGCCAACCCCAGTAGCTCAACAGAGCGCGCAGACGCTTGCCGCCGGTGGAGAGGGACTCGATGGCCTCCAGCAGGGGCAGGGTTTCGGGGGAGATACCCTCGAGCAGTTCGCGCTGGCGGGCAAAAAACTCCGCCATGAGGGTATCGAAAGCATGCAGGTAGGCTCGCTGCTCTTCAGCAATACGCTCAGTGAGGTGCGCAGAATCCGCCGGGATATTCGGGACTGCTACGGTGAGGCTCTCGGTCGCCTGGGGAGTGGGTGCTCCGGAAGGAGAAGGGGGAGTCATACTATCCTCGCTGATGGTCGCTGTGTACGGTCCATGTGTTGTGCGGTGTGCACTTCTTCTAGCTTAGTGGAGAAAAGCCCAAGAGAACGCATTTACGAATATGTTTACTATATGATGCCATGATTTTTCGTAGAAATGTGCTATATTTTCGGTAGGTGGGCGTAGAAGCTATGAGAGGAGGCGACATGGGGCAGGCTCGAACCGGCAAGAATAGCGGCGCAAGGAACGGTCGCGTCATTATGCACTTGGACATGGACGCCTTCTTCGTCAACGTTGAACTCCTCGAAAACCCCGCCCTGCACGGAACCCCGATTATCGTGGCGCCCCTGGGCCCCCGCTCGGTCGTCTGTTCAGCCTCCTACGAGGCGCGCGCCCATGGAGTACGCTCCGGCATGCCGCTCAGCCGCGCACAAAACCTCAGCCCCAATGCCACCGTCCTACCCCTACGCGGCGACTACCGACGCTACTCCCGCGCCGTCATGGCAATCCTGAACGACCTGAGCCCCTACGTGGAGCAGGTCAGTGTGGACGAAGCCTTTGTGGACCTGACCGGCGCCTACCTGCACGGCCAAGACCCCGTTGCCCTGGCGCAGAGCGCTCGCGACCGCATCGCACAGGAGCTCTCCCTGCCCTCCTCGGCGGGGGTCGCGCCCAACAAGCTACTCGCCAAAATGGCGTCCACCGGTAGCAAACCGAACGGGCTGTGGGTCATTCCGCCCGAGCGGGTTCAAGAATTCCTCGACCCCCGAAAAGTCTCCGACCTGTGGGGAGTGGGTGCGAAAAGTACCGAGCAGCTCTCCCGGTACGGTATTCAGACCATCGCCCAGATGCGATCCATGAGCTTGGACTGGCTCAAAGAACGCTTCGGCACCGCCCAGGGTGAGCACCTCTGGGCCATGGCGCGCGGCATTGACGAACGCCCCGTGGTCACCGAGCGCGAAGAGAAAAGCATGGGCGGCGAGCACACCTTCGAGACTGATACGACCGACGCCCACGAAATCAGTGCAGCCGTTCGGGAACTGAGCCTCAAACTTGGAAAGCGCCTGCGCACCGCTGGAAAACTTGCCGGAGGGCTCAGCCTCAAAATCCGCTACAGCACCTTCGAAACGCACACCCGCGCTATTGCCCTGAACGTGCCCGTAGACTCCGGTATGCAGATCGCCTCCCTCGCGTTGGAAGCCCTGCGTGCCGATGAAATTATGGTGGGCCAGGAGGCGCCACGCGCCCTGCGACTCATTGGAGTGCGCGCCGAAAAGCTCGCCCGCGCAGAAGACGGGGTGCAACAGACCCTCTTCGACTCCATCGAGAACGGGGCGAACTCATGCCCCGCAAGAACTGCCTCCGCCAGAATCGCCTCAGACAGAACAGCCTCGGTACAACGAGGCGGTGGGGGAGTGGGCAATGGTCCGGAGAACGGTACTCGCTCGGGGGGTGATGTTCGCTCGGGGTATGACGCTCGCTCTGGGTCTGGTGCCCGCCTCGTGAAGAGCAGCAGATGGTCCGAAGTGGAGCACGTCATGGACGCGATTCACCGCAAGTACTCGCAGGAAAGCCTCAAACCAGCCTCCGGAGTGGCTGCACCGGATCAACAAGCTGAGTAAAAGGCAGAGGAAGGGAACTAGATCGAGGGTAGCCACCACAGAAGGGGAGGCGCCCTCTGTAGAAGACCATAAAGTACTTCTGCCCGAAAAAGAATGCGCCAACCCCACCCCGCGCGGTACGATGGGAAGCATACGACCGGAAATATACGGCGGGAAGAAGCGCGCCCAGCGCCAGCTGATGCACTAGCTAACCCGGCTGATACCGACGTCATCTTGAGTAGCGACACCTCAAAGGAGAAAACGATGGCACTGTCCGAGCGTGAACAGAAGGTTCTGGACCAGCTCGAAGAACTCATGAGCAATGAGGACCCGCACTTTGCCTCCTCCATGTCTTCGACCGGCAACACTGCGCCGGTTTTCAGTGCTCGCCACCTGGCTCTCGGTATTCTCTTCGTCCTCATTGGCCTGGGCATCATTATTGGCGCGGTCGCGTCCAACATGATTTGGCTGGGCGTATTCGGCTTCCTCTTCGCGGCAGGTGGCGTGTACTTCGCAACCACCAGCAAGAAGACCCCCGTGGATTCCTTCCTGGGCGGTAAAGCAGAGGGCGCAGCGCGTGTGCGTCAGCGTGAGCAGAAGGAGCGTTCCTCCTTCATGAACCGTCTGGAGGACCGCTGGGACGAGCGCAATAACGGCCAGTTCTAATACTGCTTTGTTGCAATAGTTTTCTCGCGGCTGAGCATCCGTGCTCTCTAGGGCCTTAAGACTTCAACAAGACTTCACAAGCGGAAGGTAAGAATTCTCTTGCCTTCCGCTTTTTCTATGCCCGAACCAGTGATAGACGGGTGCTTTAGAGGCTGGTGGGCTGAGCATGCTGATTGCCGCAATCGACCCTGCCGTTGGGTCTGTAGCCATTGAGTCTGTAGTTGAGCCAGTGCGTGGCAAGCATGATGAGGGCGAGGTGCTGAGCGGATGCGACCCGAAGCTGTGTAGAAGCTGTGTGCCAGCGTTAAAAATGCAGAAGAGAGCATAAAAACACTAAAAGATACTCTGCCGGGTGGGGTAGGTGGTGGAAAGTGGGGTAAAGTGGAGGGGAAAGCTGAAAGTCAGTCCTATCGCCGTGCCCTCAAGCAAACGACGAAGGTGCAGGGCTCGGCACACCCCGCCACCGGCACCCACAGGGACCGTGGAGCAACCCCGCTCCCGCAGGCTTCAGCACATCGGCACACATCAGGGGCACACATCGGGGAGGTGAAGTGAATGTTCTTAGGTACCTACTCACCACGAATGGACGCCAAAGGACGCATCATCCTTCCCGCCAAATTCCGTGAGGAACTCTCTGCAGGCCTCGTTCTGACCCGCGGTCAAGAACGATGCCTGTACGTTTTCCCCGCCGCAGAATTTGAACGCATCCACGAGCGGATGCGCACCGCGCCGCTGCCCGGACGAGCCGCCCGAGACTTCCTGCGAGTCTTCCTCTCAGGAGCCTCAGACGAACTGCCTGACAAGCAGGGACGCATCACCATCCCGCCGATACTGCGCCAATACGCAGGGCTGAGCGACAACCTCGTCGTCATCGGCTCCGGAACCCGCGCAGAAATCTGGGATGCAGCCGCCTGGGAGGAATACCTCGCCCGCACCGAAGCTGAATTTGCTGCCCTCGACGAGGACCCGTTCAGCCCGCTGCTCTAGTCGGCACCTCGCCGGCGCGACGGCTACCGCCCGGCGTCTCTCTATCACCACCGCACTACATCTTCCGTAAGCCTTCCCGCAGGACAAACTCTCACAGGAGCACCCATGAGCGTAGACCACGCCCCCGAAACCGGTACGACCGCATCCGGTACTGCCGCTAAGGTGACCGGCGCATCCATTGAGAACCTCTCCCAGCGTGAAGCCAGCGAACGCCACGTGCCTGTCATGCTGGACCGCTGCATTAACCTGCTGGCACCCGGTATTGAGCGCGCCGTTGAGGAGCGCGGTACCGCCTACGTGATTGACGGTACTCTCGGCATGGGCGGCCACTCTGAGGCGCTGCTTGAGCGCTTCGAAAACCTTGTGCTGATTGGCATTGACCGTGACCTGCAGGCGCACGCCATCGCCGGTGAGCGTCTGGCACGTTTCGGTGACCGCTTCGTACCCGTTCACGCTGTCTACGACGAGATTGACCGCGCCATGGAAACCGCCAGCGTGCAGGGTATCGACGGCATCCTGATGGACCTGGGCGTCTCCTCCATGCAGTTGGACGAACGCACCCGCGGTTTCGCCTACTCCTACGATGCGCCCCTGGACATGCGCATGAACTCCGAAGACGAGCTCACCGCCCGCATTGTTGTCAACGAGTACAGCGAAGACCAGCTGCGCCGCATTATCCGCAATTGGGGTGAAGAGAAGTTCGCCTCGCGTATTGCCCGTGCCATCTGCACTGCCCGCGCCAACGCGCCCCTGGAAACCACCGGCGAGCTCGTGCGCATTATCCAGAAGGCTGTGCCCGTCGCCGCGCAGCGTACCGGCGGCCACCCCGCTAAGCGCACCTTTCAGGCGCTGCGCATCGAAGTGAACCACGAGCTGGAAGCCCTCGAACGCGCCGTACCGGCAGCCCTGGAGGCGCTCAATCTCGGCGGCCGATTCGTCGCCATGAGCTACCACAGCCTCGAAGACAAGATCGTCAAGAGGGCACTGACCGCAGAGGCAACCTCCAAGGCACCCAAGGGATTCCCCGTGGAGCTTGAAGAGCACAAGCCCACCGTCAAGATCATTACCCGCGGCGCCGAACCGCCTACCGACGAGGAAATCGAACAGAACTCCCGCGCCGCCAGCGCCAAGCTACGCGCCGCCGAGAAGATCCGCATCCCCGCCAAGTAGAAGACAGAAAGCGAAGAAGAGTGAGCACCCAGCACGCATCCCAGCGCCCCACCCGCACACAGGGCGCACCGCGGAGTCGACGCGCCGGTTCCTCGCGCCCTGCCGCCGGTACCCCCAGCGCCCTTGGCTCTACCCGCGCATCCTCTACTGGCGCATCGACCGGGGCGAGCCGCGCCTCCACTCGCGCCCACTCCGGTCGTACCCGTACCGCGCGTCTGGAGCCGGTCACCGCATCCCAGCCGGTGGTTCGCCCTGCCAGCACCGCTGCTTCGCACGGCGGTAAGCGCACCTCGACGAACGCGAGCCGCGTGCCATCGAGCGTTCGTGCGGCTGCTCGCACTGAGGAGACCCGCGAGGAGAAGCCGAAGTCGCGTCACCCGCTCTCGACGGTTCGCCGCCGAGCACGCAAGCTCAGCCCGCCCACCATGCTCGCTGTCTTCGCGGCAATCCCACTGACTCTGGTCTTTATCCTGCTGCTCAACGTGCTAATTGTGACCCGCCAGTACGACATGGTGGATTTGCGCGCGCAGGAGCAGCAACTTGTGCAGGAGAACCAGGCGCTTCAGCAGGAGATTGGTTTCAAGGAAGCCCCGCAGGACCTTGCGGTTCGTGCAAGCACTCTGGGCATGTTTGTGAGCTCTTCGCAGGCGACCCTGAATCTGCAGTCCTCCACGATTGAGGGCACCCCCGCCCCGGTGGCAAGCCCGACCGGCATCGAGGGAAGCAAGCAGGAGAACCTGATTGCCCCGCCGGCAGCGGGTTCGAACGAAAGCTACGCCAAGGGCATTGTGGATGCTGACAAGTCTGTTCAGCAGCGACACAGCCAGGCGAGCGCGGCGGCAAAGGCATCTGCAAGCGCCTCGGCAAGCCCCACTCAGCAGGCCAACCCCACTCAGCAGGCTAACCCCACTCAGCAGGCTAACCCCGCACCGGCGAATAGCGCCCCTGCTAGCCCGGCTGCGTCCGCCGCGCCGAGCACCGCTCAGCAGCCCGCGGCTAGCCAGCCCGCACGATAAACAACACTGACCACAGGATGCGTAGCATCACCGATAGACTAGACCAGCGAAAGGACCACCGCATGAGCTCCGACGCGCGTAAGAACGCGAACGAATCGGCATCCGGTCAGCCGGATCTGACCCGCCGCGGCTTCGTCGCAGGCGCCGCAGCCACCTGCGCTCTGGGCGTTATCGGTGCGAACCTGTTTATCCGTCAGGGCTTTGACCCCGGTGCGGTGGCGAATGCGTCCCGTCAGAAGCGTCTGCGCTCGCAGGTGCTGCCCGCTGTGCGTGGCCAGATTCTCGATATCAACGGTAACGTTATGGCGCGTACCGTGCAGCGTTATAACCTGACCGCAGATCAGAGCGCTGTGGCGACCTTCAAACGCTACAACGAGGACCGCACCCAGAAGATTGAGGTAACCCCCAACCAGCTGGTGTACGAGATGGTCGATATTCTCAAGACCGTTGACCCGGGTATTACCGATGAGTTCATCAAGTCCAAGCTGGACGGCACCTCTAAGTACTCGGTGATTAAGGCAAATATCACCCCGGAAATTTTCAATAAGATTGATGCTCTGGGCGCGCCCTTCATCTACGGTGAGGCGTTCTCCCAGCGCCTGTACCCCAACGGTAGTGTGGGTGGCTCCGTGGTCGGCAAATACAACATTGTTGAAGAGGCTGACGGCAACGGTAAGGGCGGTACGGTTTCCCGTAACTTCTCGGTGGGCATTGAGCGTGTCTTCGAGAAGGAACTTGCCGGCACCCCCGGTGAACGTACCTACGAGATTAGTGCTGATGGTGTGCGTATCCCCGTGGCGAAGGAAGAGCAACGCCTGGCGGTGGACGGTAAAAATATTCGCCTGACCATTAACCGTGATGTGCAGTATTTTGCGCAGCAGGTGGTTCGTGCCCGCGCTGAGGAGCTGAAGGCTGAATGGTGTACCGCCATTGTTATGGATGTGCGTGACGGCTCCATTTTGGCTCTCGCTGATTCCTCTACGATGGACCCGGGTGCGGCAACCATTGAGGATGCGGCGGATATGACTCCGCGCGCTATTTCGCAGAACGTGGAGCCCGGTTCGACCGAGAAGATGCTGACTTCTTCTGCGTTGATTGAGCAGGGCCTGACGACTCCGACTAGTGTGTATGATGTGCCCGCGACCCTCACGATTGACGGCCAGACTTTCAAGGATGCGTTTGAGCACGGGGCGCAGCGGCGTACTTTCTCGGGCATTATTCATGACTCGATGAACACCGGTACGGTGCTGGTCGGTCAGAAGCTCAGCAAGGAAGAGCGCTACAACTGGTTGAAGAAGTACGGCGTCGGCGAGTTTACCGGCATTGAGCTGACCGGTGAGGAGCAGGGCCTGATCAGCGATTGGCGTGATTGGGATGGCCGTCAGCAGTACACTGTGCTGTTCGGTCAGGGTGTTGCGCAGACTCCGCTGCAGACCGCCATGATTTTCCAGGCGCTGGGCAATAAGGGCGTTCGTCTGAAGCCGCGCATTGTGGACGCGATCATTGACGCCGACGGTACCGAACATAAGCGTGCCGTAGAGCCTGGCGAACGCATGGTCAGCGAGGAGACTGCCGCTTCCTGCCTGACTCTCATGGAGAATGTGGTGGAGCAAGGCCACGCCCGTCCGGCGAAGGTGACCGGCTACCGCGTGGGCGGTAAGACCGGTACTGCGGAAACTCCGAGTGAGAAGGGCGGCTACGACGGCAACACGACGTCCTTTATTGGTGTGGCGCCGATTGAGAACCCGCAGTTCTTGGTGGCGGTGACCATGCAGCGTCCTGAGGGTAGCGTGGGTACGAACGGTACGACGGCTGAGTTCTCCAAGATTATGGAGAAGACTCTGCACACCTATAATGTGCCGCGTTCTACCGGTGAACCGGAGTTGATTCCGCTTTTTGCTGAGGATAGCCCCAATAAGACGAGCTAAAGGTGAGCGGGGGAGAGGCGCCCGGTAGCTGATTCGTGATGAAGAAGCGCCGGTACTGAACACCTGTCGAAGCCTAAAGACCGTAGAATATTGAATGACCCTGTGTGCCTTGAGCGCATTGACCATACAGAGCTCACCGCTTCGGACAGCGGAGAGGAAAGAAGGACGATGGATACCGCATCTCACGCACCCGGCCAGAACCTGCTGGGCGGCGACGCTCAGACTCTGCGCCCGAATTCTGTGCGCCCGGTGAGTTTGGCGCACCTTCGCGAACATCTGCAGGGCTTGGGTGCTCAGGTGAGTTCCCAGCCGGCTAGCGGCGTTCAGGGTTCTGAATCCGGTGATTCTGTTGAGGTCACCGGTATCAGCATGGACTCCCGAGGCGTTCGCCCGCAGGACCTGTACGTGGCTCTGCCCGGTGCGAAGGTGCACGGTGCGCAGTTTGCTGAGGCTGCGTTGAAGCTTGGTGCTTCCGCTATTTTGACGGATGCTGCCGGTGCGCAGCTGCTGGGTGAGGCGCCGGTGCCTGTCCTGGTGGCTGAGAACCTGCGCGAGTATGTCGGTCCGTTGGCTGCGCTGATTTATGGTTCGGCGTCGTTCCCCGCCACCCACCGCTATGCGGTGACCGGTACGAACGGTAAGACCACCTCCACCTACATGTTGGAGTCGGTGTTCCGCACCGGCCTGGGTGTGAAGACCGGTCTGATTGGCACTATTCAGATTCTGATTGATGGTGTGTCGGTTCCTTCGAAGATGACCACCCCGGAGTCTCCTCACGTGCATTCTCTGCTGACGATTATGGGTCAGCATCAGGTGCGTTGCGCGGCGATGGAGGTGTCTTCGCACGCGATTGATTACCACCGTGTGGACGGCGTGAAGTACGCGGTTGCTGGCTTTACGAACCTGACTCAGGATCACCTGGATCTGCACGGCACCATGGAGCACTACTTCGACTCGAAGGCTCAGCTGTTCACTCCTGAGCGCGCCGAGCTGGCTGTGATTACTGCTGATGACGAGTGGGGCGAGAAGATGTTCTCCGCTGCTTGCGAGCAGATGGGCGCGCAGCAGGTGCACCGCCTGGTGACTGCTCGAGGTGCCGGTCTGGCTGAGGTGCCCGCAGAGTTCGGTCCCCGCGACTGGGCTGTGGTGAAGGTTCAGCGTGAGGGCCTGGGCCACCGCTTCCACGTGGCTAATGGTGCCGGTGAGAGTGTTGAATGCTACACCGGTCTGCCCGCTGACTTTAACGTTTCGAATGCCGCGCTGGCGGCTCTCATGGCGTACCTGGACACTGACTCCGCTGAGCGTGAGCGCCTGTTGCCCGAGCTGGTCTCCGGTGCGGCTCTGACTCCGGTGGTGCCGGGTCGTATGCAGCTGATTTCTTTGGCTCCGCACGCGATTGTGGACTTCGCCCACAACCCGGACGGTCTGACCCGTGCCCTGGAGGCAATGGACCGCCCCGGCGACGGTAAGGTCATGATTGTTTTCGGCGCGACCGGCGAGCGTGACCAGCTCAAACGCCCGATTATGGGTGCGATTGCTGCGCAGAACGCAGATATTGTTGTCGTGACTGATGACGACCCGCACGGTGAGGACCCGGCTCCGATTCGTGCCGCCGTTGAGGAGGGCGCGCAGAAGGCTGAGAACCGCCGAGCCACCCAGATCCTGAACATTTCTCCGCGTGCCGCCGCTATTGATGCGGCAATTGCCCTGGCGGGCGAGCACGACGCCATCCTGATTGCTGGCCGCGGCCACGAAACCGAACAGGATGTTGACGGCGTGGATATCGCCCTGGACGACCGCGTTGAAACCGCCCGTGCCCTGCGTGCGCACGGTTTCGAGATTCTGCCTGACTACCAGCGCATGCTCGATGAAAGTGACTCTAAGACCGCTGAAGGTATGGTGAAGAATGATTAAGCTCAGCGCCGCCCAGATTATTGAGGCAACCGGCGGCACCGCTATCGGCCTGGAGGGCCGTGAGGAGCAGGTGTACGCAGACTTCGCCACCACCGACTCGCGTGAGGTGCAGACCGGTACCTTGTTCGTGGCGAAGCCCGGCGCTGTCACTGACGGCCACAGGTTCATCCCCATGGCGTTTGAGAGGGGCGCGACCCTGGCGCTGGTCGAGCGTGAAGTACTCGACGAGCAGGGCGTGCCCTACCCGAGCATCCAGGTGCCCGATGTGGTGCTGGCGATGGGTGATTTGGCGCGCTACTCCATTGAGCAGATGCGCGCTCAGGGTGAGCTGACCGTTATCGGTATTACCGGTTCCGCCGGTAAGACCACCACCAAGGACCTTCTTGCCGCCATTTTCGCCCCGGAGGGCCCGACCGTTGCGCCGGTTGGTTCCTATAACAGTGAGGTGGGCGTGCCCCTGACCGTTTTCCGTGCGGATGAGTCTACCCGCTACCTGGTCATTGAGATGGGGGCCGACCACGTGGGCAACATCGAGTACCTGGCGAATATTGCGCACCCCGATCACGGTGCAATCCTGAAGGTCGGTACCGCGCACGCTGGCGAGTTCGGCGGCGTGGACAATATTGAGCGCACTAAAGGCGAGCTGGCTGAGGGTGTTCAGCCGACCGGTTCCCTGGCGCTGAACGCTGACGATGAGCGCGTGCTACGCATGGCGTCGCGTTCGGTTGCACCCATTACGTACTTCGGCGTGGGCGAGAAGACCGACGCGAACGGCCAGCCCTACGAACGCTACGTGGCGGCGCTGAACCTGCGCACCACCGACGCTGGCTGCCCCGAGTTCACTCTGCGCCTGCCCGACGGTAGCGAGTACGAGATTTCCTCGCAGCTGATCGGTGAGCACCACGTGCACAACCTGCTGGCTGCTGCGACAATCGCCTACAACAGCGGTATTTCGGGTGAGAAGATTGCTCGCGCGCTCAACAAAGCGGCGGCGGCTTCGAAGTGGCGTATGGCGCGCACCGACCGCGCTGACGGCGTGACCGTCATTAACGACGCCTACAACGCGAACCCCGAGTCGATGGCTGCGGCACTGCGCACCCTGGCGCAGCTGGGTCGCACCGTCGACCCGGCGACCGGTCAGCCGCACCGCACCTGGGCTGTTCTGGGTGCCATGCTGGAGCTCGGCGACGCCTCCATGGAGGAGCACGACCGCATCGGCCGCCTCGTGGTGCGCATGAACATTTCCAAGCTGATTGCTGTGGGTGACGAAACGAAGCCCACCTACAACGCGGCTCACCTGGAAGGCTCCTGGGGTAATGAAGCGACCTGGGTGAAGACCCCGGAAGAGGCGGAGCAGATTCTGCGCGCCGAGGTTCGCCCCGGCGACATTGTGCTCTTCAAGTCCTCGAACGGCGCGAAGCTGGGCATTCTGGGCGACCAGGTTGCTTTCGCTGAGTACACCTTCGGCGCTGAGGAAGAGCAGGCACCGACCTGGCTTTCTGCCGGTGACTTTGTTGAAACCACCGATTTGAGCGACCACCTTGCCGCTCACCTGGACGGCGCCGCTAACGGCGACCGTACTTCGACCGAACAGACCACGAACGAAGGGTAGCGCTTTATGATTACCGTGCTGATTGCTGGAATCTTCGGATTCCTCATCTCCCTCACCGCGCTGCCGGTGTTCATCAAGAAAATGAAGTCCCTCAAGCTTGGCCAGCTCATCCGCGAGGAAGGCCCGGCAGCTCACCAGCATAAGGCGGGCACCCCCACCATGGCGGGTCTGATTTTCATCCCCGCGGCGATTCTCGCCTACTTCTTGACGTTGGCGGTGAGCGCGCTGTTCTTCGGTACCGCACCGATGCCGACCGCTACCGCGTGGCTGACCATCGCCTTCACCCTGGGCATGCTCGGTGTGGGCGCGGCGGACGACATCATGAAGTTCCGCAATAAGGGCAACGAAGGTCTGACCGAGAAGCAGAAGACCATCGGTTTGCTGGGCGTGACCCTGCCCTTTGCGTTCCTGGCGTTCCAGTTCCCGAATGAGTCGGGTGCACGTCCGGCGTCGACCGCTATCTCGTTCGTGCGTGACCTGCCCATCGACCTGTTCGCGGCGGGTGCGGTCTTCGGCTCCATTCTGCTGGTTGGCTGGATTACCCTCATCTCCCTGTCCGGCACGAACGCGGTGAACTTCACCGATGGTCTGGATGGCCTGGCTGGCGGCATCATGATGACCATCTTCTCCGGCTACCTGACCATCAGCATCTGGCAGTACGTGCACGCCTGCTCCGCTGGCGCCGGCACCGCCTGCTACGATGTGCGCGACCCCGGTTCGCTGGCGCTGATTGCCGCGTCCTTCGTGGGTTCGCTGGCTGGCTTCCTCTGGTGGAACGTGTCGAAGGCACAGATCTTCATGGGCGACTCCGGCTCCCTGGCGCTGGGCGGTGCAATGGTTGCTTTCGCACTGTTCACCCGCACCGAGCTGCTCCTGCTGGTTATCGCCCTGATTCCCGTGCTGGAAGTGTTCTCTGTGATCGTGCAGAAGTTCGTGTTCAAGACCAGCCGTAAGCGTTCGGTGGCAGCGGGGGAGAAGCCCCTGCACGCGCACCGTTACTTCCGTATGACCCCCTTCCACCACCACATGGAGAAGGTCGGCGTCAACGGCAAGTACTCAATTGATAAGCGAGGCATTGCCCCCGGTACCGTCAGCAGCGGCGAAGTGAACTCCGTGTTCCGCCTCTGGGTTATCAACGCCCTCTGCGTGCTCGTTGCCCTGGCGCTGTTCTTCGGTGACTGGTTCTCGCAGACTTCTGGAGTGATTCACTAATGTCAACTAATGAACAGCCGGACGCCGCTCGCATTGAAACGAACGCCGCCGCTATTGCGGTGAACCCGGTGTACGAGAACGAGCGCCTCGCGGAGCTGACTCACTGGGGCGCTCCCTGGGCTAACCTGCGCGTGGTCGTGGTGGGCATGGGTACCAGCGGCGACGCTGTGACCGATGTGCTCGCACAGCTGGGTGCGAAGATCGTCGTCATCGACGGGGCTGATACCCCGGAGAAGCGTGAACGCATCGAGATTTACAAGAATGCGTACGGCAATGTTGAGGGTCTGTTCGGTCCCGAGCACATGCGTGCCCTGCCCTTGGTGGACGGTCAGGAACCCGAGCTTGTGGTGACCTCCCCGGGCGTGCGTCCCGACCACCCGGTCATGCTGGACGCGTATGAGCGTCGCATCCAGATTTGGGGCGATGTTGAGCTGGCGTGGCGCTTGAACGAGCGTAGTGGCCTGCCGACCCCCAAGTGGCTGTGCCTGACCGGTACGAACGGTAAGACCACCACCGTGGGCATGGTCGATTCCATCCTGAAGGCTGCCGGTAAGAAGGCTATTCAGGTGGGTAACGTGGGTATGCCCATTGTGTATGCCATTGCTGATGATGAGCCCTACGAGTTCTTCGCGGTGGAGCTGTCGAGCTTCCAGCTGCACTGGACCTACTCGCTGTCCCCGTACGCTTCGGTGGTTCTGAACATCGCTGAGGACCACGTGGACTGGCACGGTTCGTTCGAGCGTTACAAGGCTGATAAGGCTCGTGTGTACGAGCACACTCAGGTTGCCTGCATCTTCAACACCGACCACGTGGACACCCTGCGCATGGTCGAGAACGCGGACGTCATTGAGGGCGCTCGCGCGATAGGTTTCAGCTCCACTGAGATGCCCGCCGTGTCGATGCTCGGCCTGGCTGAGGACATCATGGTGGACCGTGCCTTCCTGAAGAACCGTTACAACGAGGCGTATGAGCTGGCGGTTCTGGAGGATCTCGCTCCGGCACCCGGTAAGATGCCCGCAAAGCACACCGTGGAGAATGCTCTGGCGGCTGCGGCTCTGTGCCGTGCGGCTGATATTGACCCGAAGGCTGTGGGCGCTGGCCTGCGTTCCTTCAAGACCGGTGCGCACCGCAACCAGCTGGTGGGTTACGCGAACGACATCATGTGGGTGAACGATTCGAAGGCTACGAATCCTCACGCCGCGAATGCTTCGATGAGCGGTTACCCCTCGCTGGTGTGGATTGCTGGCGGCCTGTCGAAGGGCGTTGAGTACGATGAGCTGATTGCTGCTCACGCTAAGCGCCTGAAGGCTGTGCTGATTATCGGTACTGATACTGCGGCGTTGAAGTCGGCGTTGGCGTCTCACGCCCCGGAGGTTCCGACCTACAATATGACCGCCGCTGTGGCTGATTCTTCGGATGGTGTTGCCGTGATGAACGCGGCTGTTGCGAAGGCTGCTGAGCTGGCGCATCCGGGCGATACCGTGCTGATGGCTCCCGCGTCTGCGTCGATGGACCAGTTCAAGAATTATGCGGTGCGCGGTGATGCGTTTGCGAACGCTGTTGCCGCCCAGCTGGCAGACTCTTAGGACGTTGCCTGCAGAGGGCGCTTCGGGTGACCGGGGTGCTTTCTGCGGCTTCTTCTCGGGGGTGGGATGGTAACGGTGTCCCACCCCTGAACCTTTTTCGTGTATTCGCCACGACGGATCCGTGGCAGTTGAGGCCTATAGGAGGGCATGTGAGTACCAGCGCATCTTCGGAGCGTTCGGCTTCTTCGGCGCGTTCGACTACGAGTGGTCGTTGGGGGTCTTTGCGAGCCGGTTTGGAGGATTTCTCTGCGCCGTTCCGTGCTCGTGCCGGTAGGCTGTACCGTCGTGGTTTGAAGGCTGACCTATGGGATGTGCCGGTGATGCTGCTGGTGACGACCCTGGGTCTGGCTATTTTTGGCTGCATTATGGTGCTGTCGGCTTCGAGCGTCACCATGATTTCTCAGGGCCAGTCGCCGTTCTCGCAGGTTTCGTCTCAGATCATGTTCTTGGTCGTGGGCGTTCTCGCGATGGTGGGTATTACACGTATCCCGGTGGGTGTGTACCACAAGAAGTTTGTGGTGTACGCGATGCTGGCCACCGCGCTGGTCATGCAGCTTGCTGTGGTGGTCGTTGGCGTTGAGGTGAACGGTAACCGTAACTGGTTGAAGCTCCCCGGAATCGGACAGATTCAGCCGTCGGAGTTTTCGAAGCTGGCGATTATTATGTGGCTGGCGTGGGTGTACAGCCGCCACGGCGATATCTCTCGCAGTATTTGGCGTACGCTGTTCCCTTCGATTTATGGTGTGGGCGCCCTGGTCCTGCTGATTATGCTCGGCGGTGACATGGGTACCGCCATGGTGTATGGCTTCATCTTCGTGGGCATGATGTGGCTGGCGGGTGCTTCTCGCAGTTCGCTGCTGAAGATTGGCGGCGCGTTTGCGGTGTTGGCGCTGGTGGGTGTGCTCAGTAGCGCGAACCGTGTGGCGCGTATTTTCGGTATTTGGGGTTCGTGTACGAACGCTAACTGTGACCAGGCGAATTCTGGTGAGGTGGCGTTGGCGACCGGTGGTTTCTTGGGCGTTGGTCTGGGCCAGTCGCGTCAGAAGTACAACTACCTGGCTGAGGCGCATAACGACTATATTTTCGCCATTATTGGTGAGGAGCTTGGTCTGCTGGGTACGCTGGCGGTTCTGCTGCTGTATGTGGGCCTGGTGTATTGCGCGGTGCGTATTATGCTGCGTACTACTGATCCGCTGGTGCGTTTGGCGACGGGCGGCATCATGATTTGGTTGACCTCTCAGGCGATTATCAATATGGGCATGGTGTCCCGTCTTTTGCCGGTGATTGGTGTGCCTCTGCCGTTCGTTTCGTACGGTGGTTCGTCGCTGTTGTCGTCGTTGTTTGCGGCGGGCTTGTTGTTGGCGTTTGCGCGGCAGACTCCGTTGCGTGGTGCGACGGAACCGTCGAATATTGAGACCCAGAGTGTGCGTGAGGTTCGTCGTGCGAATGCTGACTGGCAGCGTCGTACGCCGTTGCAGATTGTTCTGAATCAGGAGGAGGCGGCTCGTGCGGCTGCCGGTGGCCACCTGTTGAAGGAGCAAAACCCGTTCGCGCTGATGTTTGGTCCGGAGAGTACTTTGCGCCGCTGGTTGGGTTTTGCCCCGGATCAGCAGCGTGAGCTGGCTCGTATGGCTCGTGAGCAGCAGAAAGAGCAGGAACGCCAGGCCCGGGAGCAGGAGCGTCAGGAACGGGAGCAGGCTCGCCGTGAGGCGGCGCAGGCTCGTGAAGAGGCTCGTCGTGCTCGCGAGGAGGCGCGTCTGGCTCGTGAAGAGGCTGCCCGCGTGAAGGCGGAGCAGAAGGCTGCACCGAAGAAGGCGCCTCAGCAGAAGAGCGTTCCGAAGAGTCAGGCTCAGAAGCCTGTGTCTTCGGCTGGTGCTCCCGCGAAGAAGCCTGTTTCGAATCAGGCACCCGCTCAGGCTCGTGCTTCTCAGCCGCGTACCGGTCAGGGTAAGCCCGCTCAGAAGGCGACAGCTGCGAAGCCCGCAGGTCAGAAGCCCGCGGCTCCGAAGCAAGCTGTACAGCAGCGCGCCGTGCAGCCGCGTAATGCTCAGCAGCCTGCTGCGCAGAAGCGGGCAGCTCAGCCTCGTACTGCCCAGCCCCGTAGCCCGCAGCACCGCCCCTCGGGTTCACTACCTGCGGGTCTGCAACCGCTGCATCCAGAGGACCGTCAGCGTCGCGCCCAGCGACAGGGTACTCAGCGTCAGGCAGCGCCGCGACAGGGTGCTCAGGTAAAGGGTGCTCAGGCAAAGGCCGCGCAGAAGAACGGCGCTCAGCAGCGTCCGGCTCAGGGTGCGGCTCGGAACTCAGCTCAGCGGGGCACCCGTAAGCAGGGCTAAACCCAGGGGACCCCACCCCGTGTAGCCGGCATCGTGAGAGCTGGCGTTCGGGGGAGCGGGGCTGTGGATTGTGCTTCCGCCGGTGATGAATATGCGCTGAATAAGAGATAACGCCCTCGCCGTTGAGTCATAGCTCAATGGCGGGGGCGCTCTATTGAACAGGTGCGATAGCGTAAAATGATGCTGTACCGATGTGTTGGGAGAAAGACCTATGACGAAGAAGGCGCCCTCTATAGTCTTCGCCGGTGGTGGCACCGCCGGTCATATTAATCCGATGCTCGCGATTGCGCGTGCGGTTCGTGATCTTGAGCCGAACGCTAAGATTCTGATGCTGGGCACTGCGGACAAGATGGAAGCCGAGCTGGTTCCGGCAGCTGGTTTCGATATTGAGTTTATTCCTCGCGCGGCGTTCCCTCGTAGCATTAACCGTGCCGCTTTGGCTTTCCCCGCTAAGTTCTTTGGTGGCCTGTCGAAGACCCGCCGCATCCTCAAGGAAGCAGATGCGGATGTGGTTGTTGGCGTGGGCGGCTACGTGTGCCCGCCGGCGTACCTGTCGGCGTTGAGCGCTAAGATTCCCGTGGTGATTCATGAGGCGAATGCGAAGCCCGGTTTGGCGAACCGCCTGGGTGGTTCGTTTGCGAAGTTCACCGGTGTGGCGTTCCCTAATACTCCTTTCCCGCGCGCAACCCTGGTGGGCATGCCGATGAAGGATGAGATTGCCTACCTGAACCGTGAGGCGCACCGTTCGAAGGCTCGCCGTAACCTGGGTCTGGACCCGCAGAAGCCGACCGTGATTGTGACCGGCGGTTCGTTGGGTGCGTTGAGCCTGAATAATGCGGTGGCGGCGTGCCGTGACCACTTTGCGGAGTGGGATTTCCAGATTCTGCACATTACCGGTAAGGGTAAGGCTGTTCTGGATGAGAACGGTGAGCTGTTGAGCGCCCCGAATTACCGTCAGATTGAGTTCAGCAACGGCATGCAGGATGTGTATGCTGCCGCTGATCTTCTGCTGGTGCGTTCGGGCGCGGCGACCGTGAGCGAGGTTGCTGCGGTGGGTGTTCCCGCGATTTTTGTGCCGCTTCCCATTGGTAATGGTGAGCAGGCTCTGAATGCTCGTTCTCTGGTGGAGGCGTCTGCGGCTCTGCTGGTGAAGGATGCAGAAGTCACCGGTGAGTGGTTTGCCCGTGAGATTCCGGCTCTTATGGCGAACCCGGAGGAGCTGGAGCGCATGGGCGCTGCGGCGTATGAACTTGGTATCCGTGACGCGGCGCGCGTTATGGCTGAAGCAGTATTGAAGGCAGCTGAGAAGTAATGACTGAATTGATGAATCTTGAGATGGTGTTGCCGGCTCCGCTCAACCCGCCGTTCCCTGAGCGTGCGAAGATGAGCGAGTTGGGCCGTGTGCATTTCATCGGTATTGGTGGCGCGGGTATGAGCGCTATTGCCGCTCTGATGCTGCAGGCTGGCGTGACGGTGAGCGGTTCGGATCGTGCCGAGTCGGCTACTGTTGAGTCTTTGCGTGCTGCGGGTGCTCGTGTGGGTGTTCCTCAGCAGGCTGAGAACATTGTGGACGTTGATACCGTGGTGATTTCTACTGCGATTCGTGAGGATAACCCGGAGCTTGTTGCCGCTCGTGCGCAGGGTCTGCGTGTGCTACATCGTTCTGAGGCGCTGGCCGCTGTGATGGGTGAGTCTCAGGTGGTTGCTGTTGCCGGTACTCACGGTAAGAGCACGACTAGCTCCATGATTTCTGTGATGTTTGATCAGCTGGGCGCTGACCCGTCGTTTGCGGTGGGCACCGTGATTGCTGGTCGCGGCACGAACGCTCATCTGGGTGCTCAGGGTCCGGAGTCGATTTTTGTGGCTGAGGCTGATGAGTCGGACGGCTCGTTTGTGCGTTACCGCCCGGCGATTGCTGTGGTGACGAACGTTGAGCCGGACCACCTGGATTTCTACGAGACCGATGAGCGTGTCTTTGAAGCGTTCAACCGTTTTGTGGGTTCGCTGGCTCCTAACGGCGTTGTGGTGACCTGCGCTGATGATGCGGGCGCGGCTACTCTTGCGGCTCGTTCTCGTGCGGCGGGTGTTCCCGTGGTGACCTATGGCGAGTCTGCGGATGCTGACCTGCGCATTAGCGAGATTACCAGCGCTGGTTCGTCTTCTTCTTCGCACCTGTCGTGGTCTTTTGAGTGCCGTGGCGTGCGTTATGAGGGTGAGCAGGATATCGCTCTGAAGGTGCCCGGTATTCACAACCAGCTGAATGCTTCTGCGGCTTTTGCTTCGGCGTTGATTTCTGGTTACGAGGCTGCCGATATTGCTCCCGCTCTGGCTGAGTTTGTGGGTGCTGACCGCCGCTTCACCCTGCGCGGTGAGGTTGCCGGCGTGAAGGTCTTTGATGATTATGCGCATCACCCGACCGAGGTGTTCCGTGCCTTGGAGACCGGTCGTACCGTGGCTGACGGCCACAACCTGTACGTGATTTTCCAGCCTCACCTGTTCTCGCGTACTCGCGAGTTCGCGAAGGAGTTCGCGCAGGCTCTGTCGATGGCTGACCGCGCTCATGTGCTGGATATTTACCCGGCTCGTGAGCTGCCGATTGAGGGTGTGACCAGTGAGCTGATTACCGGTGCTGGTTTCTCTGAGGTTCGTTACGCTACCGCTGAGGGCGCTATTGAGGATATCGTGGCGTGCGCTCAGAGCGGCGATATTGTGATGACCGTTGGCGCCGGTGACGTGACCGCTTTGGGTGCTCGTCTGCTGGAGTCCCTGCAGGTTCGTCACGGTGGCGAGTCGAAGAAGTCGGAGGCTTAGGCTGTGCCGATGAGTTCTGGTCTCTCTTCGGAGGGGCATTCCTCCTCGCGCGTGCCGAAGGCTCCGCGTTCGCGTGCTCGTTTGCGTGCCCAGCAGGCGGCTGAGAATGCGCCGGTTGAGGCGGCACAGGTTAAGCCCGTGCAGCCGCAGGCCGTAAAGAGCGCAGAGTCTGCCGAGGCTCTACAGCCCGCGGAAGCCACGAAGTCTGCGGAGGCCGTGAAGCCCGCCAAGGCTACCGCCTCCGAGGGCGCGGCCCAGGCAGCCGCTACCCAGTCTTCGAGCCCTGTTCGCCATGTGCCGCGTAAGCCGGTGGTTCATAAGGCTTCCGCTCAGCACGGTGCTGATTCTTCGGCTCAGAAGAGCGCTGCAGCGGTGCATTCTTCGGCGCAGTCTCTGAAGGATTCGGTGCGTTCGGCGCTGATGACCGGTCGCACCGTGTCTGAGGTTGAGCACGCGCCCGAGCTGTTTGACGTTGAGGCGTTTGAGGATTCTTCTTCTAAGACTTCTTCTGCTCAGGCCGCATCCGCTAAGTCTGCGGCTAAGTCTGCGTCCGCGCAGGCCGAGAAGAGCGCCGGCAAGGACAGCGATAAGGGCTCTGACAAGAAGCCTGGCTCCTCCAAGGCCTCTGCTGAATCTCGTGAAGAGCCTGCCGCCCCGAAGGCTGAGGAAAACGCCGATAAGAGCACTGATAAGGCGGGGGAGAAGGCTGCTGAAGAGCCTCGCCCCACGAGCCGTTTCGGTCGTTGGCGTGCCGAGCGTGAGCAGCAGCGTGCCGCGGAGATTGAGAAGGAGCGTGAGCGTGCGAGCCGCCAGGCTCAGCGTGAGCGTCTGCGTCAGGATCCGGGTCTGGACGGTCTGCGTGCTGAGGAACGCCCCCGTAAGGAGCGTGCGCCTCTGACTCGTGCCCGCAAGCTGCTGTACACCGCCTCGGCGCTGGCTATTATCGCGGTGCTGTACGTGGTGCTGGTCTTCTTCTCGCCCCTGTTGGCGACTCAGAAGATTACGGTGCGCGGCGCATCCCTGCTGGAGACCACTCAGGTGGAGCAGAAGCTGGAGCCCCTGCGTGGTGTTCCGCTCACTCGCATCGACGAGAAGAAGGTGCGTGAGCTAATCGGGCAGGATAACGTGATTCGTAGTGTGCAGGTGGAGAGCCGCCCGCCGCATGAGCTGGTGGTGACTCTGAAGGAGCGTACCGCGGTTGCGGTTGTGAAGCAGGGCGATACGTACCATACTGTTGATAGTGATGGTGTGAGCCTGCTGGAGTCGGCAACTCAGCCCGATACCTCGGTGCCGCTGGTGCGTTTCAGCGGCGATGACCCGCAGACTTCGGCTGAATTCCGCACCATTTCTACGGCGCTTTCGGCGATGCCCTCTGAACTTCTAGCTCAGGTTAAGGAAGCCAGCGCTACCTCAACCTCAAGTATCACTCTAACCTTGAGGGATAATACTACGGTGCAGTGGGGAACCGCTGAAGAGAGCGAGTTGAAGGCTAAGGTCCTTCTCTCCCTGCGCCAGGCTATTGCTAAGCGTGCTCAGGAGGAGAGCTCCTCCGAGGCACGGACGCAGAAGGTGACCGTCTACGACGTGTCTGCCCCGCGCGTACCGGTGACCCGATAGGGGAACCATTCAGGCGCTTTATCCTCCCTTTTTGTGTGAAATCCGCAAAAAGAGGGGGTAATTGCGCTGTGTGACTAGGAACCAACAAAAACAGTTTGGTATCCTAGCAGATAAAGTCATTCTTTAGAGGAAACCTTCAGGCTTAGATTAAGCTGCGGGTCTTCCGAAGCTGGAACACGGAACAATCGAGGAATACATGGACGCTGGAACTCCCCAGAACTACTTGGCAGTCATCAAGGTCGTTGGTATCGGCGGCGGTGGCGTCAACGCAGTCAACCGCATGATTGAGGTTGGTCTGCGCGGCGTTGAGTTCATTGCTATCAACACTGACGCTCAGGCTCTGCTGATGTCCGATGCAGACGTTAAGCTGGACGTTGGTCGTGAGCTGACCCGCGGTCTTGGCGCGGGCGCAAACCCCGAGGTTGGCCGTCAGGCAGCCGAGGATCACGCGCAGGAAATTGAGGAAGTCCTCAAGGGCGCAGACATGGTCTTTGTGACCGCAGGTGAGGGTGGTGGCACCGGTACCGGTGGTGCACCCGTCGTGGCACGTATTGCCCGCTCCCTCGGCGCTCTGACCATTGGTGTGGTGACCCGCCCCTTCACCTTCGAGGGTCGTCGCCGCTCCAACCAGGCTGAGACCGGTATCGCTGCTCTGCGCGATGAGGTTGATACCCTGATCGTTATTCCGAACGACCGACTGCTGTCGATTTCGGATCGCAACGTCTCCATGCTGGACGCATTCAAGTCCGCTGACCAGGTTCTGCTCTCCGGTGTGCAGGGCATTACCGACCTGATCACCACCCCCGGCCTGATCAACCTTGACTTCGCTGACGTTAAGTCCGTCATGCAGGGTGCAGGTTCGGCTCTGATGGGTATCGGCTCGGCATCCGGTGAGGACCGCGCAGTGAAGGCAGCTGAGCTGGCTATCGCATCGCCGCTGCTGGAAGCATCCATCGACGGTGCACACGGCGTTCTGCTGTCCATTCAGGGTGGCTCCGACCTGGGTCTGTTCGAGATCAACGAGGCTGCACGCCTGGTTCAGGAAGTTGCTCACCCCGACGCAAACATCATCTTCGGTGCGGTTATTGACGACGCACTGGGCGATGAGGCTCGCGTGACCGTGATTGCTGCTGGCTTCGACGCAGTGAACCCGGAGACCAACTCCAACGCTTCCACTGCTGCGGCTACTCAGGCTCAGCGCACCCAGGCATCCTTCGGCGGTTCCACCGCTGCGGCTGCTCCGGCTGCTAACGGCTACGGCTACAACGCACCCGCTGCTGCTCCGGCTTCCACCGGCGCTGCTGGCTTCGACGTTGACCTTCCCCCGGTTGTGGAGGAAGCTCCGGCTCGCCGCGACACCCTGGACGTCCCTGACTTCCTGAAGTAGTCTGCCCGGCTGTGAACGCCTAAGCGTTGCACGGCTGAGAGTCTTATGAAGCTATAGGGGAGCTGAGAAACACGCACTTTGTGCGGTTCTCGGCTCCCCTTTGCTATACCCGCCGTTATACCTGCTGACATCTGATGAAGGAATAGACGATGAGCGACGCTCCCAAAACTCCACTACTTGCCTCAGCCGATACCCGCACCCTGGGCTCTTGGCGTGTGCGGGTGGGTTTCACTTCCCGCGCGGCAGGCAACCTGGGCCTGCACGTGGACGATGAGCTCGGCGGCGGTATGGATGCCTCCCTGGTGCGCACCCTCAACCACCGTGCCGCGCTGGAGGAAGCGCTGGGTACCGACCCGTTCTTCTACCTGAACCAGGTGCACGGTGTGCAGATTGCCTACCCGGAAGACTACGCGGTGGAATCCTACGCGCCCGGTGCACCCGAGGAGCGTACCGCTGAGCGTGCCCGCGCGGTGCTGGAGAACTCCCCGGTCGCCGATGCGGCGATTAGCAGTGAGGGCGTGCCCCTGGCGATTATGGTGGCGGACTGCATTCCCGTGGTGCTGGTGGGTGAGCGGGTCGCGAACTGGCAACCAATCCTGGCGGTGGCTCACGCTGGCCGCCGAGGCCTGCTCGACGGCGTGCTCCAGCAGACCGTGCAACGGATGCGTCAGCTTGGCGCGGAGAAAATTACCGCCTGGCTGGGTCCGAGCATTTGCGGTAGTTGCTACGAGGTGCCCGAGGCGATGCGCACCGAGTCTACCGAACTGATTCCGCAGGTGCACGCGGTGACCAGCCAGCAGACCCCCGGACTGGATTTGCCCGCCGGTGCCCGCGCCGTGCTGGAGGATGCAGGCGTGCAGGTGAGCACGGATTGTGCGCAGTGCACGTTTGAGGAGCCCGAGGTGTATTCGCATCGCGGGTTCACGAACCGCGGTGAGAAGCCGGGTCGTATCGCGGGTCTGGTGTGGCTTGAGAAGCTTGCGGAGCCCGCCGCCTAGAGCTGCTAAAGACAGAGCCGCTAAAGATAGAGAGCCGCTGAAGATAGAGAGCCGCTGAAGGAGAGAAGATGCCTGAAATGAACGTAGAAGAGAACCTGCAGTACACTCCCGAACGTGCCGAGCAGCTGTTGCAGAGCTACCGCCGCGTGCTTGAGCGTATCCGCACCGCTGAACAGGACCATAGCGCGGTGCGTACCGAGGCGAGCGCCCCGGTGCAGCTGGTGACGGTCACGAAGTTCTTCCCCGCCTCCGACGCGGCGGCGCTGCTGGATGGGGGAGTGTCCCTCTTCGGCGAGAACCGCGACCAGGAGGCGAGCGCGAAGGCTCGTGAGCTCGCCGCCTACTGCGCCCAGCGTGAGGTGCAGCCCCCGCACTGGGCGTTCATCGGCCAGTTGCAGACGAATAAGGCGAAGTCCGTGGTCAAGTACGCTTCCAGTGTGCATTCGGTGGACCGCCCCTCCCTGGCGGACGCCCTGGCGAAGGCGTACGCGAACCAGATCTCCCGCTTTGAGGCGGGGGAGGCGCCCGCACCCGCCGCGGCGGAGCAGGGGGCGCTGACCTGCCTGGTGCAGGTGTCCCTGGCGGAGGTTGCTACGGCTGGCCACGCTGCCGAGGGCGCGCGTGGTGGTACGAGCGCCTCCGAGCTGCTGGAGCTGGTGGAGCGCATCGAGAACCACGAGCACCTGCGTTGCGGTGGCGTGATGGCGGTGGCGCCGCTGGGCATGAACCCGGACGAGGCGTTCGAGAAGCTGTACGGCTTGGCGTCGCTGGTGCGTGAGCAGGTGCCGCACGCGACTGAGATTTCCGCCGGCATGAGCGGCGACCTGGAGGCGGCGGTGCGTTGGGGCTCGACCTGCGTGCGCGTCGGTAGCGACATTATGGGTCAGCGCCCGGCGCTCTAAGCCCTATTCAACCGCGGCCCTTCAATGGTTATAGTTCCGGGTCTGCTTTCGGCGGAATAATCATCGGTGCCCTGACCGCCCGCGCGGGGTGGGCGCTGGTAATATATACATGCCGGTGCATGACGTACCGTCACGCGCACACACCTTCTGACGAAGCACCACGGCAGACCCTGTACACCACAAGCAAAGAACAGCGAGAGAATCATGGCGAAACAAAGCCGTCTGGCGGGTTTCCTCGGCCTGGAACGATACCAGGACGCTGAGGCGACGCCGGAAGAATCCCCGCAGGCTGTGCAGGCTGACACCCGTAGGGAGGCAACCGCCTCCGCAGGGCAGGCTGCTGCAGCACAGAAGACCGAGGACCCTAACCGGCTCTCAGCACTGCCCGGCTCGGCACAGTACAGCAACAGTGCAGTCGAGCCGCAGAGCGAAACCTACCGCCAGCAGGACGAACCCGCCTATACTGAACAGGAAGAGTACCTGCAGGCTGATAGCTACGATGACGGTACAGAAACCGAGTATCTGGACGCAGAAGAACCTGCCGACGGACGAGCAACCGTAGATGCAGCGGCACACGCCACCGCTCATACACCTGAAACCACAGCTGACCTGGCAGAAACCGAACAGACCTGGGACGACGCCAGCGCAGACAATTGGGAGGACACCCCGGTGCCGAATACCGAATACACCGAGCAGTACGCCGAGACGTACTCCAACGACGGCTACTACGAAGAGGGCTACGCGCCCGAAGAAACCAACGGATACACCTACGGTTACGAGGAAGAAGAGGACGAATTGCGTCGTATCACCACTATCCACCCCCGCTCCTACAATGACGCAAAGATCATTGGTGAGGCATTCCGCGAGAACATCCCCGTGATTATGAACGTGGAAGAGATGCCCGACGCAGACGCTAAGCGCCTGGTAGACTTCGCCTCCGGTCTGGCATTCGCTCTGGAGGGCCGCATTGAGCGCGTCACCGCTAAGGTGTTCCTGCTGACCCCCTCCAACCTGGAGGTTCTGGGTGTGGCTAACTCTGAGGTTCCCGCCGGCTTCGAGACCGACGGCGAATTCCCCTTCGACCAGGGCTAAGGACTGATAGATGGGTTATATTTTCGCCCTCATTACGATCGTTGTCTACGTTCTCTACATTGCGATGCTTCTGCGCATGCTCTTTGACTGGGTGCGCATGTTCGCACCGGAATGGCGACCCAAGGGCATTGTGTTGCTCTTCGCCAGCGGCGTGTACGCGGTGACGGACTGGCCGATGAACCAGCTGCGCCGCCTGATCCCGCCGGTGCGCGTGGGTAACGTTGCGTTGGATACCGGTTTCCTGATTCTGATTGTTCTGCTGTCTTTCCTGCTGAGCATCATGATGCGGGCAACCGCAGCATTCTCCTAAACCGCCCGTTCGACCCGTTCGGCTGAGAGGCTAGAGAGCTAGAGTTTGAGCCCCGCCTGCGCTTGGCACCCCTCATGGGGTGGAGCGCCGGCGGGGTTTTCTGCGTCTGGGGTTTCTGTGTACGGGGAGCGTCAAAATGCCTCCTAGAAAACCTTGTAGAAATGCACCGCAGGGCAGAAAACTCAAGGGGGACAAACGGGGACTAGGGCGGATATTAGACGTGGTGAATCCCACCCTTGCGCAGAGCGAATATTTTACGGTTCAACCGACGTATAACCGGGCACAGAAACCAAAGAATAGTAGAATTGGTGCCAACGACTGCATCGCGGCATAGCCATGCCCTGAATCATCGGGACCCTGAAATATTGGGGCCACGCGCTATCTGGCTGGTGAATCCGCGGCACTCAACATCACCACCAAACCCCGTAGGGATACCCAGAGGAGAAGCCCATGGCAATCACCCCCGAAGACCTAATCACTAAGAGCTTCAAGATCGTCACCGAAGAGTCCGGTTACGACCGCAACGAGGTCGACGACTTCCTGGACGAGCTCGTTGTCGAACTGCGTGCACTCTACTCCGAGCGTGACGCCCTGGAGCGCCAGGTTGAGCAACTCTCCGCAAACGCGCCCGATTCCCCCGCAGCGGCTGTAGCACCCGCACAGTCCTCGGCTGCACCGGCAGCGGCACCTCAGGATGCGGCAGCACTGCTCGCCATGGCACAGAAGGTTCACGACGACTACGTGGCACAGGGCGAGAAGGCTAAGGCTGAACTGATTGAAGAGGCAGAGAAGAAGGCAGACGCTATGGTGAGCGAAGCTCAGCAGCAGCGCGAAGAGGTTCTCTCTCGCCTCACCGACGAGAAGGAAGAGCTGGAGATTGCTGTTGAGGCTCTGCGCGGCTTCGAGAGCCGTTACCGCTCCAAGCTGCTGCAGCACCTGGACGCACAGGTTCAGGAGCTGAAGAACCTCAAATCCATCGAGGCTTCCGCATAGAACAGTTCGCCTAAATAAGCTAACGACGCTAAGCTCACGACGCTTTGAGGCGTATGCCGCCCGGATTCTTTCTCTTCCACCGCTATTCACCGGGGAAGATGGAGAGAACCGGGCGGTATTCTCATACCTGCCCGGCACGGTGCAATAACCCAGCGTAAGAAGCGGGGGAGAGTACCCGCCACATCACCGCCGGATACTCGATGGTCTACCCCGATTTGCTAAGCTAGAGGGGCACTATCGAACGGTACCGCACCCGGTTTGCGTTCGGGCGTGCAGCAACCGGCACAGACTAGAGGAGAGCTATGACCAACACCCCCAAGACCGCTGAATCCTCAGTCGCACACACCGCTACAAAGGCTGAAGGACGCCGCGTGCGCATCCTCTCGGCTCGCTCCGCGGGTATTCTTGCGCTCGTACTTGCCGCCGTCGTGTTCGCTATCGACCAGGGCACCAAATACCTGGTCGTCACCCAGATGCAGCTGGGGGAGCGCATCACCGTTATCGATGGGTTGCTGTGGTGGTACTCGATTCGTAACTCGGGTGCCGCATTCAGCATGGGCGAGAATGTCACCTGGATCTTCACGCTCGTTATGGTCGCCGCCGCCTCCGTTGTGCTTTACCTGTTGCGCCGCACCCATGCCCTGTCCTGGACCCTCGCGCTGGGCGGACTGCTCGGCGGTATCTGCGGCAACCTCTTCGACCGACTCTTCCGTGAGCCCGGCTTCGGTTCCGGTCACGTGGTCGATTTTATTTCCGTGCCGAACTTCGCGATTTTCAATATTGCGGACTCCGCAATCTGCGTGTGCATGGCGTTCATCGTGCTGCTGAACTTCAAGGGCCTGAACCTCAACGGAACCCGCGTGCAGGCTGAGGACAAGAGCACCGCTGACAAGAACACCGCGGAAAAGAGCGCCAAGTAGCAGCGCCCTGCCCCGGCATACGCGCCGACAGCTAGGTTGCCGATACACGCGCTTACAGACGTTTTCACACAGACAACCCCTCTCACACAGACACCCCAGACAACACCACCCGCCACCCGAAGGAGAGCCGCATGAGCGAAACCACCAACGCCGCCGAAGAATCGGCACGCATCCGCGCCGAATTCACTGTTGAAGGCGCGCTTGCCGGTATGCGCCTGGACGCCGCGCTCGCCGGCGCCCTCGACGCGCCCCGAACCCGCACCTCCGGGTGGATTCGTGACGGCCACGTGACCGTGACCAACAACGGCAAGGCCGTGAAGATTGGCAAGTCCTACAAGCTTTCCGCGGGCGACGAGGTCGTCGTCGATGCACCCGCACCGCGCGATCTGGCGGACATCCGCCCCGAAAAGGTGGACGGCTTCCGCATCGTGCACCTGGACGACGACATTGTCGTGGTGGATAAGCCCGCAGGCGTGGCAGCGCATCCTTCGCCCGGCTGGCACGGCCCCACCGTGATCTCCGCGCTGATGGGTGAGGGTATTTCGGTTGCCACCTCCGGTGCGGCAGAACGCCAGGGCATTGTGCACCGCCTGGATGTGGGCACCAGCGGCCTGATGGTCGTAGCCCGCAGCGAACGTGCCTACACCGAACTCAAGCGCGCCTTCAAGGAACGCACCGTGGACAAGGTCTACCACACGCTCGTGCAGGGTCTGCCTGACCCGCTGCGTGGCACCATTGACGCACCCATCGGCCGTCACCCCGGCAGCGAGTGGAAGTTTGCCGTGGTCGAGGACGGCCGCAACTCCATCACCCACTACGATGTGCTCGAAGCCTTCGGCCCCGCATCGCTGGTGGAGGTGCACCTGGAAACCGGACGCACCCACCAGATTCGTGTTCACTTCTCCGCGCTGCGCCACCCCTGCTGCGGCGACCTGACCTACGGCGCCGACCCGCGCTTTAGCGCCGAACTGGGCCTGACCCGCCAGTGGCTGCACGCGCACCGCCTGGGCTTCGACCACCCCGGCACCGGCGAGCGTGTAACCTTCACCAGCGAGTACCCGCTCGATTTGTCCTACGCGCTGACCGCTCTGCGTGACGGCAACGTCAAACTCGGCTAGGCAGAGCCTCCCGCGCCCCGCCGCACACAGCTTCACATTCACCGCCCATCCTCCAGCCCACACCTCCAGGAGATTCCCGTGGCAACCAAAGAATTTACGCACCTGCACGTGCACACCGAGTACTCCATGCTCGACGGTGCCGCGCGCCTGGGTGACCTGTTCACCTACGCTAAAGAACTCGGCATGAAGTCCATGGCGACCAGTGACCACGGCTTCCTCTTTGGTGCCTTCGACTTCTGGCGTCAGGCTAAAGCGCACGACATTAAGCCCATCATTGGTGTGGAAGCGTACCTGACCCCCGGCACGCACCGTACCGACCGTTCGCGTGTGCGCTGGGGCGACGGCTCCCGCGACGACGTCTCCGGCGGTGGCGCGTACACCCACATGACCATGTGGGCTGAGACCACCGAGGGCATGCACAACCTGTTCCGTGCCTCTTCGATTGCGTCGCTGGAAGGCCAGCTGTACAAGCCGCGTATGGACCGCGAGGTGCTGCAGACCTACTCGAAGGGCCTGATTGCGACCACCGGTTGCCCCTCCGGTGAGGTTCAGACTCGCCTGCGCCTGGGCCAGTTCGATGAGGCGGTCCAGGCAGCGAGCGAATTCCGCGATATTTTCGGCAAGGACAACTTCTACTGCGAGGTCATGGACCACGGCCTGGACATTGAACGCAACGTCCAGGAGGATCTGCACCGCCTCGCCAAGAAGCTGAACCTGCCCTTCGTTGCCACCAACGATCTGCACTACACCCGTCAGGAAGACCACACCGCCCACGCGGCGCTGCTGTGCGTGCAGTCTGGCTCGACCCTCACCGACCCCAAGCGTTTCAAGTTCGACGCGGATAACTTCTACCTGCGCTCGGCAGAAGAAATGTACGCCCTGTTCGGCGACATTCCCGGCGCGTGCGAGAACACCCTCGAAATCGCTGAACGCTGCAACGTGGAGTTCAACACCAAGGCGAACTACATGCCGAACTTCCCCGTGCCCGAGGGCGAAAACGAGGAGTCCTGGTTCGTGAAGGAGGTCGAGAAGGGCCTGCACTACCGCTTCCCGGACGGCGTGCCTGACAAGGTGCGCAAGCAGGCTGAGTACGAGGTGGGGGTCATTACCTCCATGGGCTTCCCCGGCTACTTCCTCGTGGTCGCCGACTTTATCAACTGGGCTAAGCGCAACGGTATTCGCGTGGGTCCCGGCCGTGGTTCCGGTGCGGGCTCCATGGTCGCGTACGCGATGCGTATTACCGACCTGAACCCGCTCGACCACGACCTGATCTTCGAGCGATTTCTCAACCCCGACCGCGTCTCCATGCCCGACTTCGATGTGGACTTTGACGATCGTCGCCGCGGCGAAGTCATCGACTACGTGACCGAAAAGTACGGTGAAGAAAAGGTCGCACAGATCGTCACCTTCGGCACCATTAAGGCGAAGCAGGCGCTCAAGGACGCCTCCCGCGTGATGGACCAGCCGTACTCGGTCGGCGAGCGCCTCACCAAGGCGATGCCGCCGGACGTCATGGGTAAGAACATCGCCCTGGCGAACGTGTACAACGAAGAGGATAAGCGTTACGCTGAGGCGGCAGACCTGCGCGCCCTCATCGAGGACCCGGTCGATAAGATTTACGGCCAGGTGTTCGAGACCGCGAAGGGCCTGGAGGGTCTGAAGCGTCAGTGGGGTGTGCACGCTGCGGGCGTGATTATGTCCAGCAAGGACCTCGTGGACGTCATCCCGGTGATGCGCCGCGAGGCGGACGGCCAGGTGATTACCCAGTTCGATTACCCCACCTGTGAGGGCTTGGGCCTGATCAAGATGGACTTCTTGGGTCTGCGTAACCTCACCATCATTTCTGATGCGGTGGAGAACATTAAATCGAACCGTGGCATTGACCTTGACCTTGAGTCTCTGCCGCTGGATGACCCGGAATCCTACCGTCTGCTGGCGCGCGGCGACACCCTCGGCGTGTTCCAGCTCGATGGTGGCCCGATGCGCTCGTTGCTCAAGCTCATGGAGCCCGAGGAGTTCGAGCACATTTCGGCAGTGTTGGCGCTGTACCGTCCGGGCCCGATGGGTGCGAACTCGCATACCAACTACGCTCTGCGTAAGAACGGTAAGCAGGAGATTGAGCCGATTCACCCTGAGCTGGAAGAGCCGCTCAAGGACATTCTGGACACCACCTACGGCCTGATTGTGTATCAGGAGCAGGTTATGGCGATTGCTCAGAAGGTCGCGAACTACACTCTGGGTGAGGCAGACTTGCTGCGCCGTGCGATGGGTAAGAAGAAGAAGGCGGAGCTGGATAAGCAGTACGCTACCTTCCACGACGGCATGATTTCTAACGGCTACTCTGAGGGCGCTGTTAAGGCGCTCTGGGATATTCTGCTGCCGTTCTCTGACTACGCGTTCAACAAGGCGCACACGGCTGCGTACGGTCTGGTGTCGTACTGGACGGCGTACCTGAAGGCGCACTTCCCGCAGGAGTACATGGCTGCTCTGCTGACCAGTGTGGGCGATAACAAGGACAAGCTTGCGCTGTATCTGAACGAGTGCCGTGCCATGGGCATTACCGTGCTCGCCCCGGACGTGAACGAGTCCACCCTGACGTTTGCCCCCGTGGGTGAGGATATCCGCTTCGGTATGGGCGCGATTCGTAACGTGGGTGCGAACGTTGTGGAAGGCATGATTGCCGCCCGCGAGGAGAAGGGCCGCTACGAGTCCTTCAACGACTTCCTGAAGAAGGTGCCGCTGCAGGTGTGCAATAAGCGCACCATCGAGTCGCTCATTAAGGCGGGCGCCTTCGACGACCTGGGCCATACGCGCCGTTCCCTGTCCCTCATTCACGAGGCGGCAGTGGACGCGGCGGTGGCGGTCAAGCGTAAGGAGGCGGCGGGCCAGTTCGACCTATTCGGCTCCCTCGGCATGGACGACGCCCTCGGCGACGAGCTGACCGTGACCATCCCGGACGTGCCCGATTGGGACCGCCGCGAGAAGCTGAACTTTGAGCGTGACATGCTGGGCCTGTACGTTTCGGACCACCCGCTGCGCGGCCTGGAACGTGCGCTCTCTGATGCCGCCTCCCACTCGGTGCACGACATCATCGGTGAAGACTCGCACGTGCGCGACGGCGAAACCGTCACCATCGCGGGTATGCTCACCGGCGTTTCGCGCCGTATCGCCAAGTCCAGCGGCAACCAGTACGCCTCCGTGGAGCTGGAAGACCCCTCGGGCGCAACCATTACGGTCATGTTCTTCTCCCGCGCCTACGAGACGATGGGCGCCGCCCTGGCGGACGACCTCATCTGCTCGATTCGTGGCCGTGTACAGCGCCGCGACGACGGCAGCGTGAACATGAGCGCCCAGGAACTGCAGATTCTGGAAATCAGCGATGACGGCCGCGCCGCACCCATCACCATCGTGGTACCCGAGTACCTGGTGACCGAGGCGAACCTGAAGGAACTGAAGGAGACCCTGCGCGACCACAAGGGCACCGCGGATGTGCGCATGCTCATCCGCACCCGCGATAAGGAGCAGCTGGTGCTCCTGGACGCGAGCGTGCGCGTGGAACCGAACCCGAGCCTCTTCGGCGAAATCAAGACGATTTTCGGTCCGAGCTGTATTCGCCGCTAAAAATATCTGAACCCCCGAACGGGGGAGCGTCAGGGTGGATTCTGCATAGCAGAGTCCACCCTGAGCGTATATTCACTCACACCATACGGTGTATCCGCTGTATATCAGGGTAGAATAGGTATAAATATTCTTGAGCGCTGTATACGCGGGCGCTAGCGCCCAGCCAAGGAGAAACGAATGTACTGCCCCTATTGCAAGCACACCGACTCGCGCGTGGTGGATTCCCGCACCACCGATGACGGCGCCGCAATTCGCCGTCGCCGCCAGTGCACCTCCTGCGCTCGCCGCTTCACGACCGTTGAAACCACCACCATTTCGGTGATTAAGCGTTCCGGCGTGACCGAGCCCTTCGACCGTTCGAAGATTGCTGCGGGCGTGCGTAAGGCATGCCAGGGTCGCCCCGTGGGCGAGGACGATTTGGCGAAGCTCGCCCAGGAGGTCGAGGAGCTGATTCGTGCCCGCGGTCTGGCTGAGATTAACGCGCACGAGGTGGGTCTAACCATCCTGGAGCCGCTATCGAAGTTGGACGCGGTCGCCTATCTGCGTTTTGCGAGCGTGTACCAGGCGTTTGAAAACCTTGAAGACTTTGAGGAGGCGATTGCGCGTCTGCGTGAGGATCGCATCGCCCAGTAACTGACTAGCAGAGTAACTAGCTAAACCGGCTGCCGCTAAGTTTGAGCGGTGGTATACAGAAAAGGGGCTGTTCCCGAGATAACCATCTCAGGAACAGCCCCTTTAGCTGTATCTACGCTTTACGCTTCGCCGCGGTGCTGACGCGGCCGCGGGTCAAGCGGGTTTAGGAAAACCTTATGCTTCACCGCGGCGCTGACGCTCCGGCAGCATACCGCCAGCCCACAGTGCCGCACCCACAATACCCGCGTTGTTACGCAGGGCAGCCATGACCATGGGGGTACGAATCTGATCCTCAAAGTACGGCATGAACTTCTCCGGGTTCTTGGAGATGCCGCCGCCAATGATGAACAGGTCGGGGGAGAAGAGCATCTGAACGTGCTCGAAGTAGCGGTACAGGCGCTTGCCGTACTTCTTCCAGGACAGCTCGTGCACCTCGCGGGCACGAGCGGAAGCCTGAGACTCGGCGTTGTGGCCGTCAATCTCCAGGTGGCCCAGCTCGGTGTTCGGGATCAGCACGCCGTCGTTGATGAGGGCGGAGCCAATGCCGGTGCCCAGGGTGATGACAGCGATCAGACCGTCACGGTTACGGCCCTGACCGTAGGTTGCCTCAGCCAGACCGGCTGCGTCAGCGTCGTTGAGGCCGTAGACGGTGCGGCCACCCAGAGCCTCGCTCATGACCTGCTCCAGGTCAGTGTTAATCCAGGAGTCGTCCACGTTCGCTGCGGAAAAGACCATACCGTTCTTCACCACTGCGGGGAAGTCAATGCCGACAGCCGACTCGGGGTCCGGCGCCAGGTCGCGGCCCTGCAGCTCATCAACTACGCGGCGTACAACCTCAGCCACAGCGGCGGGGGTTGCAGGCTTGGGGGTGTCAATGCGGAAACGATCCGAGACGAGGTTACCGGTGCGCAGGTCGACGATGCCGCCCTTAATGCCGGTGCCTCCAATGTCCACACCAATCTGCAGGTCCTTGGGGGTGGGGGCAGGCAGCTCGTTGATGACGCCGGGTTCTGCGTAATCGCTCATGGTTTTCTCTCTCTTTCACCCCGCCTACTGCCGTATAACCGGGGAGCGGGCGGGCTTGTCAGTGGGTGAATTGATATAAAAAGTGAGGTGCTGGGTTTGAACCTGTACAAGCAGGAAACCCAGAGGGCTGCGGATTAGGGCAGGGTGAGGATGTCCGCGCCGTCAGCGGTCACCACGAGGGTGTGCTCGAACTGTGCGGTGCGCTTGCGGTCGCGGGTGACCACGGTCCAGTCGTCATCCCACAGATCCCATTCGATGGTGCCGAGGGTCAGCATGGGCTCGATGGTGAAAATCATGCCCTCGCGAATCTCGGTGTCGTAGGCGGGTGCCGCATCATAGTGGGGGATGATGAGGCCCGAGTGGAACTCACGGCCCACGCCGTGGCCGGTGTAGTCGCGAACCACGCCGTAACCGAAACGTGCCGCATACTTCTCAATGACGCGACCAATCACGTTAATCTGGCGGCCCGGCTTCACAGCCTTAATCGCGCGGTTCAGGGACTCCTCGGTGCGCTCAACCAGCAGGCGGGATTCTTCGTCCACGTTGCCGATGAGCAGGGTCTTGTTGGTGTCGCCGTGCATGCCGTCAAGGTACGCGGTGACGTCCAGGTTGAGGATGTCGCCGTCCTCCAGCACGGTGGTGTCCGGGATGCCGTGGCAGATGACCTCGTTCAGGGAGGTGCACACGGACTTGGGATAGCCGCGGTAATCCACGGTGGAGGGGTACGCGCCGTGGTCACAAATGTACTCGTGGACCAGCACGTCAATCTCGTCGGTGGTAGTGCCGGGTACGCAAATCTTGGATGCTTCAACAATGGCGCCTGCCGCAATCTTGCCGGCTGCGCGAACCCGCTCAACTTCCTCGGGGGTGTACATGTTCGAGTCGTTACCCTCGTTAGCGGTGGGCTTACCCACGTACTCGGGGCGAACAATGTGCGAGGGGACCGGGCGCATCGGGCTGACGCGTCCGGGGGTCAGACAACCGACGGGTGCACGACCGGGCTCTGCGGGAAGATTATGCGAAGTATTCGTTTTGGTTGAAGACATAGTTTCATCTTACCGGGCGTGGGCGGTTTGTGTCCCTTGCGGAGGCGCTAAAAAGCGGCGGATACATAAGCCGTACCTTTTTCCCAGATTGTGAATAAAATTCCAGGCTGACCGGGCTGGGTGGCGAGGGCGGAAAGGCGGCGCGCCGCTGAGAAAAGTAGGGGAGTGCCACGTGAGATGCTGCCCCTGCCCGATTGCCCCCACCGTAGGTGTGTGAGACGCTAAACATACCGGCTTAAAACCGTCGAAGGAGAACCCATGAGCGAGAAGAAAAACCACTTGAGCGAAGCTATCGAATCGGCAGTCGAGAAGACCCTGAACGCCGCAGCTGACGCAACCAGCCCGCACGCTGACGAATACTGGTACAATCTCGCCACCGGTGAGGTTGAGCGAGGCCAGCAGAGCGCCGTCACCTCCCTGTGGGGCCCCTTCAAAACCTACGAGGAGGCGGCACACGCCATGGACCGCGCTCGCGAACGCAACGAGGAGTGGGACAAGGACGGCGGCCTGCTCTAAAGCCCTGCTCTAAAGCCCAGCGAACGTTCTGCACGCATGCCTCTAACAGAGGCGTCTAACAGAGGCAGAAAAACAGATACAGCAAGACCCCCGAATCCGGAACACCGGATACGGGGGTCTTCGCTTTGTCTAAAGCTACCGTCTAAACCTAAAGCCTATTCAAAGGTGTGCTCAGCCGCCGGGAACTCGCCCGAACGAACCTGCTCACGGTAGGCGCGCGCGGCATCCTCCATGACCTGACCGATCTGCGCGAACTGCTTCACGAAGCGCGGCACGCGACCCTCACGCAGGCCCATCATGTCCTGCCAGACCAGCACCTGACCTGTCGTCACATTCGAGGCACCAATACCAATCGTCGGCACCGCGCCCACCGCCTCATCCACCAGGCGAGCGGTCTCGGTAGTCACCATTTCCATGAGCACGCAGAACGCGCCAGCCTCAGCCAGAGCCACCGCATCCTCACGAACACGCTCGGCAGCCTCGCCACGACCCTGCACACGGAAACCACCCAGAGCATGCTCCGACTGCGGGGTGAAACCAACATGCGCCACCACCGGAATACCGGTACGCACCAGGGCACGAACCCACTCGGTCATCGACGCATCCGCCTCAATCTTGACCGCGTGCGCGCCGCCCTCCTTCATCAGACGAACAGCGCTCGCAACCGCCTGCTGCGGCGACTGCTCATAGGAACCAAACGGCAGGTCAGCAACCACCATGGCGCGGGATGCACCGCGAGAAACAGCCGCGACCAGCGGAATCATCTCATCCAGGGTGATGGTCAGGGTCGACTCGTAACCGAGCACCACGTTCGCCGCGGAATCACCCACCAGCAGCATGTCGATGCCCGCGCGATCAAAAATCTGCGCGGTTAGAGCGTCATAGCAGGTCAGCATGGAGAACTTCTGCCCGGTCGCCTTAGCCTGCGCCAGGTGAACGGTGCGCACCTTCTTGACGGTATCAAGGTCAAAAGGCTTCTGCACGCCGGAGGGAGCAGAAGCAGTCGCGGAGGTAGCGGCAGGCTGTGCCGCGTAGGGTGAAGAGATCTCGGAAGAACGCTCAGTAGTCATGCTGACTATTCTAACCCTGCACGGCTCCAACCTGGCGCACCGCTCACCACGGGGGAACTACACCTAGTTCCAGATGAGATTGATGTAATAGGTTGGGAACGACGCAGCAGCGTTCTTATTCATCAGCTCCGGAACAGCGGTAGAAGCATCCTCAAACTCACGCGGCAGATCACGCTGAATGAGTGCCTGCTGCACCAGGGCGTCCCAGTACACCTGGGTGACCGAGTAGGTGCAGACTTCCTTCACGACGTCCTCCGCGTAGGACTCCCACGCCTTACGCGCCGCATCATCAGAGCCGAAGAAACCCTCATAACCCTGAGACAGGCCCGTATCGCAGGCACTCACCGCGTTCTTCGAGTACTGCAGCCAGTAGCTACGGCTCAGCTCATCCGAAGTATTGAACGTAAACGCCTCATAGTCCGCCTTCAGCAGGGCGTAGGACGCCTGGATGGAACCGGCAAGCGGGGCGTGCGAGGAGAAGACAATAACGTCCAGAAGAGCGGCAATGTACTCCATCTGCGCCTTCTCATATGCAATACCGGAAGGCTGAGCCGGACCAGAATGCATCTGCACCAAGCCCTCGACAGCGTTGATGAAACGCTCAATGTCGGCGGTTGCCTTCACCATCAAATTCAGCAGACGCTGAACGCGCTGATAATCCTCAGAAATCTGCGAGAACAGACCGTAAGGCAGGATGCCGCGCTCCGAAGCTGCCGCCGCCAGAACCTGGCTCGTCAGACGCTGACTCTCCACCTCAGCCTTCGCCACGCTCAGCAGCAGGGCACCACAATAGGCCAAGGCACGGCGATCCACCAGCTGAGGCTGCTGCTGATGCAGCGGCAGAAGACGCTCGTGAATCTGACGGAAAATCGCGCTCTGCGCCAGGGCCTTCTTACCCAGCTCCTCAGTCTTCAAAAGCACCGTATCCGCCGAGAAATCACGCGGAACAAAACGGCGCGCATCCTCAGCGGTAAACGGCGAATAGGGGCGACCCATCAGCGGCTGCAACAGCGACATCGTGGTAAACAGCGAAAAACGAGCCGACACCGGGTACAGCGAATCAGGGTAGTTCGGCGCATCTACCGCATTCACGCGCTCCGTGCACAGCGTCAGCCACGTCTGCTCCACCGCCCGCTCAGACCTAATGCCAAGACCCATACCCAGGATGCCCTCGCCGAACGCCTCCGAAGGGAGCTTGCCGGGGTTCATCTGACGCACCTGCATCTGCGCCAACGCCAGCTCCACCGTATAGTTCGCCCGGCGCTTCTTGCCCGCCTCGTCAAGATTCTGGAACGGACGCATACCCGCGATCTTCTGAGCGCGCGCCTGCGTGTGCAGCTCCTTGCTCATCGCAAACTGCTGCGGGTTACGCTGCATCATCTTCGACACCTCGTACGCGCTCTTACGGTTCAACTTCTCACGGCGCTGAGCGCCCTCAGCCGACAGCGCATCATACTTGCCGCGCGTCGCGTGCACATACCAGGCACGAATCAGCTGCAACGGCAGGAAGAAGAACGCGAACTTCCACGACCACGTAAACAGAAGAATCGGAATGACCGCAATCGACCCCACACGACCCGTATAACCGAGCCAAATAAGCTCCACAAACGCACCCACCAGCGCAAAGAGCGCCACGGTGCGAGTCCTAAACGCAACGCGGGAGGGGCGGTCCAGCAGGTAGGTCGTGCCGCCAGACTTGTTGTTCCTCATGACCAGCGGACCAAACGCCGCAATCGCCATAATGCACGCCAGGTACACAACGCAGAAAACAACCGGTGCCGCAATGAGTAGCAGCCACTCTAAACCGGTGGGGTCAGCAGCCACGATGCTGGTCGCCAACGGAAGCTGTACGGTCGAGGGAAGAAGAATGGAATGTAGCATACCCCCATTATCGCAAGGCGACCCCGCTCCCCGCCCCGAGAACCGTCATATGCTAGGTATCTGAACCTGCTTGGCATCTGAGTAAAACCCACACCGCAGAAAAAGTGGGGGAGCGGCCCCGGCACCGCCCAGAACCTGAGCCACCGAGGCGCACGAGCGAGACACGAGCCAGAATTTACACAAACGAAACCTCCCACCCGCGCGACGCACAGCAGAACCCGATAGGCTAGATAACAACAGGACATACGCCGGGGCAAGGAGGCGCCAGCACCGCTGGTACGCAAACCGCCGCAACTCCTTGGAAATCCAAGGGGCATGCAGGGTATTCCGCACCTCGGCAACAAATTCAGCGCGCCTCCGCCGCCCACAGACGGGTACCACGCGGATGCACGCCCACACCGAGAGGGCAACTCATGGACCGCCAACAGGAATTCGTACTGCGCACCATCGAAGAGCGCGACATCCGCTTCATCCGCCTCTGGTTCACCGACGTGGTCGGCACCCTCAAATCCGTTGCGCTCGCACCCGCCGAGGTAGAAAGCGCCTTCGACGAGGGCCTGGGCTTTGACGGCTCCTCCATTGAGGGTTTCTCCCGCATCTACGAATCCGACATGCTGCTGCAGCCGGACCCCTCCACCTTCCAGATTCTGCCCTGGCGCGGCGAGGAAGACTACACCTCCCGCATGTTCTGCGACGTGCTCACCCCCGACGGCGAGATTAGCGCCTCCGACACCCGCGGCGTGCTCAAGCGCGTGCTCAACAAGGCCGCGGAGATGGGCTTCACCTGCTACACCTCGCCCGAAATTGAGTTTTACCTGCTCGAATCCTCCAAGCTCGGCGCGGACGGATTCCCCGTGCCCGTGGACCACGAATCCTACTTCGACCACACCCCCGGCGGCATCGTGCAGGACTTCCGCCGCAAGGCAGTGACCATGCTCGAAGAGGTCGGCATCTCCGTCGAATTCAGCCATCACGAAACCGGCCCCGGCCAGAACGAAATCGACCTGCGCCACGCCGACGCCCTGCAGACCGCCGACAACGTCATGACCTTCCGCACCGTCATCAAAGAAGTCGCCTACTCGCTCGGCATGTACGCAACCTTCATGCCCAAGCCCTTCACCAAGTACGCCGGCAGCGGCATGCACACCCACTTCTCCCTCTTCGAAGGCGACACCAACGCATTCTTCGAAGCCGGCGCCGAATACCAGCTGTCCAAGACCGCACGACACTTCATCGCCGGTGTGCTCAAGCACGCCCCCGAATTCACCGCGGTCACCAACCAGTTCATCAACTCCTACAAGCGCCTCTGGGGCGGCGGCGAGGCACCCTCCTACGTCTCCTGGGGCCATAACAACCGCTCCGCCCTCGTGCGCGTGCCCCTGTACAAGCCGAACAAGATGCAGTCCGCCCGCATCGAGTACCGCGGCCTGGACTCGGCGTCGAACCCGTACCTCGCCTACGCGGTGATTCTCGCCGCAGGTCTGAAGGGCATCGAAAACGAGTACCCGCTCATGCCCGCCGTGACCGAAGACCTCGCTGCCATGACCAACGCAGAGCGCCGCGCCATGGGCTACAACCCGCTGCCCGCGTCCCTGCGCGAGGCTATCAATATCACCGAGGAATCCGAGTTCATGGCGGAGGTTCTGGGCGAGCAGGTCTTCGAGCAGTTCCTGCGCAATAAGCGCGCCGACTGGGACCAGTACCAGGCTCAGGTGACCCCCTATGAGCTCAAGCACAACCTCGGAATCCTCTAATCGCTGGATTCTCTGCCTCCTCGCATGATGAGTGACCGCTGACAGCATCAGGGCGGTACCCGCTACCGGTAACACGCCGGCGGGTACCGCCCACAGGTGTATCAGCATCGCTTTTTATCCCGCCGAAATTTATACTCTCTACCCACAGTTCTCACGCTATGACTGACAGCTCTCACTACCCGGCCACCGGGCTCATCCGCATTGTTGACCCCGCCAAAGAACCCAAGCCGCTGACCGACATCGCCCCCGATGCGCTCGACGACGAACAGCGCGCCGAAGCCGAACGCAAAGCACAGCTACGCCTGCACACCCGCATGATTGCCACCGGTTTTCACGACCCGTCCAAGGCGGAACGCTGGCTCAACGCGCCCGAACTGCAGCGTGTCTCGCAGGATGCGCTCTTTGCCGGGCTGCGCCTCGCACCCTCACCGGATATTGCCTTGCCAGCCCTCGTGCGCCTCATCGAAAAGCACCCGGCGGTCGCCGAGCGCGCCAACCGCGGCGAGGAAGAATTCGGCATGTACCGCCTGCTCGGTGCATCCCAGGCGATTGGTGATTTCCTCTACCGCCGCCCCGAGCTCATTGACCCGCTCTTCGACACGCAGGTGTACCCGGCTGAGAGCGCGCTGATTCGCTCCCAGCACCCGGCGTCGATTCTGCCGGAGACCGACGGGGAATTCCTGACCCCCATCGCCCCGCTGGACACCCCCTACCGCCGCGATATCCTCACCGCCCTCGGCGCCGACCCCCACGCGGAGCGTCCGCGCGCTGCCGCCGAGCAGACCGGCAAGGACGGCTACGTGACCCTGCGTGTCGCCTACCGTGCCGCCCTGGCGCGTATCGCCCTGCTTGACGTGTGCTGCGAAGACCCGGTCGAAATGATGCCCACCATCGGTCGTCACCTCGCCGATTTGGCTGCCGCCGCGCTGGAGGGTGCGCTCGCCATTGCCCGCACGGAAGTTGCGGAGGGGCTGGGCCCCGGCCTGGCGGCTCCTCGCCGCGGCGAGGCCGTAGACGCCCTGGACTTGGCGATTATCGGCATGGGTAAGTGCGGCGCCCGCGAGCTGAACTACATCTCTGACGTTGACGTGGTGTACGTGGTCGCGCCGGTCGAACCCGCGCCCAGCACTGGGGCAGAGGGGGAGAGCGCCCCGCTCAAGCTCACCGAGAACGAATGTTCCACCATCGGCACGGAGCTCGTGCACGCCCTCACCCGCGCCATCATGGGCCCCGCGCCCGAACCCGCCCTCTGGGAGGTCGACGCAAACCTGCGCCCCGAGGGTAAGGACGGCCCGCTGGTTCGCACCGTCGAATCTTACGTTCAGTACTACAAGCGCTGGGCCGAAAACTGGGAGTTCCAGGCACTGCTCAAGGCGCGCCCCATCGCCGGTTCGGCGCAACTGGGTGCCCGCTACGCCCGCGCCATTGACCCCTTCGTCTGGGAGTCTGCCGCCCGCGAATCCTTCGTGGAATCCGTGCAGGCGATGCGCGCCCGCGTGACCGACAATATCCCCTCGCACCAGGTGGACCGCCAGATTAAACTTGGCCCGGGCGGCCTGCGCGATATCGAATTCACCGTGCAGCTGCTGCAGCTCGTGCACGGTCGAACCGACCCCGCCGTGCGCACCAAATCCACCGTGGACTCGCTCGCGGCACTGACCGCGGTCAGCTACATCAGCCGCACCGACGCCGAGGCGTTCAGTCGCGACTACAAGAAGTTGCGCGTGCTGGAGCACCGCATCCAGTTGCAGCAGTTGCGCCGCACCCACCTGATGCCCGAGAAGGACGCCGAACAGCGCGCCCTGGCTCGCTCGATTCTCTCCCCGGAACGTAATGGCACGCTCTCCGCCGAGCAGATGCTCAAGGCATGGCAGAAAATTAAACGAAACGTCCGTTCACTGCACGAGCGGATCTTCTTCCGCCCGCTGCTTGCCGCCGTCTCCACGCTCAGCCGCGACGAAGTGGTGCTCAGCGAACAGGCGGCACAGGACCGTCTTGCCGCCCTCGGCTACCGCGACCCGCGCGGCGCCATGCGCCACATCAAGGCACTCACCACGGGCCTTTCCCGCAGCGCGGACATTCAGCGTCACCTCATGCCCGTGCTGCTGGGCTGGTTCGCCCGAGGCGTGGACGCGGACGCCGGCCTGCTCGGATTCCGCATCGTCTCCGAATCGCTCGGCAGCACCAGCTGGTACCTGCGCATGCTCCGCGACTCGCCCGCAGCCGCCGAGCGCCTGAGCCAGCTGCTCTCCAGCTCACGCCCCATGACCGACCTGCTGGAGGACGCCTCCGCCTCCATCGCCTGGCTGGACAAGGTCGCCGACCTCAAACCGCTGGGGGAGGAGGCGCTCGCCTCCGAAGTTTCCTCGCTGCTGGCACGCCACGATGACGCCGCCGAGGCGATGCGCGCCGTGCGCTACCTGCGCCGCCGCGAAACCCTGCGCACCGCCATGGGCTGGACCCTGGGTATCGTCAACATTGAAGACACCTGCGCCGGTCTAGCCGCCATTGACGAGTGCACGATCGGTGCGGCGCTGCAGATTGCCCTACGTGAACTCCAGGGGCCGACAGAAGGCGCCGAGGGTGCGGAGGCTGAGGAAGCAACGGGAGAGAAGCTACTCACCCGCATCGCCGTCATCGGTATGGGCCGCCTTGGCGGTGCCGAGAACGGCTTCGGCTCCGACGCGGACGTCATGTTCGTCCACGAACCCCTCGACGGCGCAGACGAAGACGCCGCGCAGGAACAGGCCGCGCGCATCGTCAACCGCACCCTCGCCCTGCTCAAGCAGCCCGTCAAGCCCCCGATTCGCGCCGAACGCCCCCTCGAAGTGGACGCCGATCTGCGCCCCGAAGGCAAGCAAGGTGCTATCGTGCGCTCGCTCGACTCCTACCGCTCCTACTACGAGCGCTGGGCGGAAACCTGGGAATTCCAGGCGCTCACCCGCGCCCGCCCCATCGCCGGCGACGAAGAGCTCGGCGAGGCTTTCGTGGAGCTCATCGACCCGTATCGTTACCCGGCAGCTTTCACGCCCGAGCAGGTGCAGCAGATTCGCCGCATGAAGGCGCGCGTGGAGAACGAACGTATGCCTCACGGTGCCGACCGCACCCGCCAGCTCAAGCTCGGCCGCGGTGGACTCTCCGACGTGGAATGGTTGGTCCAGCTCGTGCAGCTGCGCCACGCGCACACTGTGCCCGGGCTGCGCACTACCTCTACCCTGAAGGCGCTGAATGCGGCAGTCGAGGCGGGACTCGTCGAAGCTGCGGATGCGGAAATCCTCAGCGGTGCCTGGTTGCTCGCCACCAAGATTCGCGGCGGCAACGTACTGCGCGGCGTGCGCCAGTCCGACACCCTGCCCTCGGGTCGTGCCGACCTTGAGGCCATCGCGCGCTGGTGCGGATACCCCGCCGGCAGTGCGCGCGCCCTCGAAGAGGACTACCTGCGCCAAACCCGCAACGCCCGCAAGGTCTACGAGCGACTCTTCTTCGAAGAACTCTAAAAAATTCGCAGGCGCGGAATTCACGGGGGGGGGGGAGGGGCGGGGAACCAATTGTGGCTCCCGCCCCTCTTTCTACGTTTTTCTGTGTTCTCTGAAATTTTTCTGCGGACTTTACTCTCCCAACTCTTGCGGCAACCAGAACAGTATTCGCCTAAAAACCCGAAAATGTGACCGGCACCATGAAAATAAATTTTGCCAACATGTCCCAAAAAAGAGATAAAATACCCCGTTTTGCCCCGGAAACACGCGGAACACTGGGTGTCTAACAGGGGATTTGGCAAACACTCAAAAACCCCGTATAGTATTTACCTGTCAGCACGACGGAGCGAAAAACTCCTCGGAATGATTCAAATTGAATACGCTGATATGCGGTTGTAGCTCAGTTGGTAGAGCACCACCTTGCCAAGGTGGATGTCGCGAGTTCAAGTCTCGTCAACCGCTCGTAAGGACTCCAAGAGTTCGAACGCGTTCCCTCGTGGAGCGTATGCGGTGAGGTGGTCGAGTGGTTAGGCAGCGGCCTGCAAAGCCGTGTACGCGGGTTCGAATCCCGTCCTCACCTCGCAACAAAACAACTGTTTTGTGAGCGCGATTGGCGCAGCGGTAGCGCGCTTCCCTGACACGGAAGAGGTCACTGGTTCGATCCCAGTATCGCGCACAAATGAAGCCCTGATTCTTCGGAATCAGGGCTTTTGTGTTTTTAATTTATTCTGGCATTCGGAGGGATGATGTTCCTCCTTGTTCCTACAGGGGACCCGCCCTCGCTTCGCTTCGGGCACCCTGATGTCACGACGGAGGACACCATCCCTCCCGCTCCCTGCGTAAAACACCCAGCCTCAGATTAGTAAGGGCGGGGCTTGCGTGCGCGATACCGGCATAACGAACTGGAGGGGGAGGGGGCTGTCGCCTTCTCAACCTTTTGCTGGCTCCGCCGGGTCTGTTTCGTGAGGCTTGCGCCTACACACTTCCTCCGCGCCGTCGCAGGGAACCCGCCCTCGCTTCGCTTCGGGCACCCTGAGGGCGCATCCGGAAGGTGTAGCCTGCAGCCAAACCCTCTCCGACATGACCAAACGCTTTGCGCACCGCGAGCACCTCCGATACCCTAATGGAGGAAATCTACACTCACAGATACACCGCCGTATCACAAAGGAACACCCATGAAATTCCTCAAAGGGTTCGGCATCTTCTTCGCCGTATGCCTCGCCTTCTCCCTCTGGTACGTCATCCTCGGCGTCGCCATCATTGTGCTCATCGTGGGCATCATCCTAACCATCCGCAAAAACCGGTACTTCGCATCCCCCGAATTCCAGACACACCGGCAACGCACCGCCACACTCGCCAGCGAATACAACGAAGTCGCCAGCTACGTGCACGACATCTACACCCACGGAGTCTACGAACTCGGCACCTCCACCAACGGCATGTACGGCCACCTCGCCACCGTCGAAGTCCAACAACCCAAAACCTGGCAGACACTGCTGCGGAAGAAAACAGACGAACGTCCCCCGCACGTCTACAACTCCTCCCAACAGGTCGTCCTCGAAGCCGAACGGGACCCCATTGGCAGCCTCACCAAATACTTCCACATCGAAGCCGACCTGCAAACCCTCAAAGACGTGCAACGCCTCTCCGGTGATATCGCGCGCCTCGAAACCGCAATCGACAACGTGCGACGCCGCGAAGGCGACATGATTGCACACATCAACCCGCCCCAATTCATCACCAAGCACTACGCCGACGAGTTCTGGAACAAACTCAACGTCTGCCACGTAGGGCTGACCGTGCCCTACCCCGCCTACCGGTTCGAATACACCTCAATCAACGGCAAAGAAAACCGCGCCGTCACCGTCACCCTCGACACCCCAACCCTCGACGCGCTCTCCGAAACCCTCGAACGCAAAATACGCTGGGCATGGCCCGAAGGCGGCGAACGCACCCTCATGACCGCCCAACTGCGCCAACGCATCAAAGAACGCGACAACTACACCTGCCAAAACCCCGGATGCGGCAACTCCATCATGCGTGAACGAATCCTCATCCTCGAGGTCGTCCACAAGGTGCCGCTGTCCGAAGGCGGCAACAACGAGCCCGAGAACCTGCAGACCCTCTGCTGGCGTTGCGTGCGCGGGCGGAACCTGCGGCTCGCATAAAGCCGCACCTTCCGGAAGCGACATCAGGGTGCCCGCCCGGGCGCTCTCCGCAGTGAAGCAAGGAGAAGCGGAGCGTCCGGGTGCGGCGGGTTCCCCTGCAGGAGCGAAGGAAAGGCGCGGCGCAAGGTGCCCAAAGGCTCCCATGCCGCGCTCCAACCAGAGATTTACGTTAAAGCTGAGGTTCAGGGTATTCTTTTCCTCGGCGCTGATTTTCTTTCCACAGCAAGTAAATCGAGGCTTGTTTGGAGCCAAATAAAGTCGCGCCGCAAACACATCACCCCACCTGAATAAAGGGCATACCATGTCTACTTCCCTGACCCGCCGCAAGCTCGTCGCTGGTGCAGCCTGGGCGGCACCGGTCGTCGCAGCCTCGGCAACCATCCCCTCCTACGCGGCATCCGTCGCCGCCACCAACGACTGCATCCTGGCGGCCAACCCGGCGTATAGCATCTCCGGCACCGACGAAGGCGCCAAGACCGTGCAGAGCTTCGCCGTGCCCAACAACGTCTACAAGCTTCGTTTTGAGCTGGTCGGCGGCGCGGGTGGCACCAACAACCGCATGACCCAGGCGGGCTCCGGCGCGAAGGTCACCGGCATCATCCCCGTAACCCCCGGCTCCACCGTGCAGATCATCGCCGCGGCAGGCGGTATTGGCGACGGCTCCCTCACCCCCACCGCCGGCGGTGAAGGCTACGGCAACGGCGGCTCCGTACCCGCCTACACCATCCCCGCCAACGTCACCGCGCAGGTCGACGCAAAATACGCTGACCCTGCAAACTCCAAGAGCCAGGTCTACGCCGCATCCGGCGGCGGCTCCTCCGCACTGCTCATCGACGGCACCGTTGTAGCGGTTGCAGGCGGCGGTGGTGGCGCGGGCATGACCAGCTCCGGCGTGTCCTACGCAGACCCCTGGTACTCCAACCTCGACGGCCAGATCGACGCAGGCGTGGCGGCATTCGGCTCGGACGCATCCCCGCAGTTCGATGCGGCGGGTAGCGCCTCCGCAGCGGCAGGCTCCAACGGTACCCCCGGCTACGAAATCTACAAGGCTGAACGCTCCAAGGTGCTGACCTACAACTCCGGTTTCGGCGGCGCGGCGGGCGTGGGCGGTGCTGGCGGCGTGGCAGGCACCCTTCCGGTTAGCGGCCCCATCATCGGCTTCGAGAGCACCAACAACCAGGTGCTGTTCAGCCAGTTTGTTGCCGGTAACGCGGGTACCGGTGGCTTCGCTGGCAACGGCGGCGACGGCGCGGGCGCATACTCCTACCAGCTGGACGAGAACCCCGCCAGCGTGCACGAGAAGGGCACCTACGAGGATCGCAGCTGGGACCTGGACGTCTACAATGACGAAGGCGCGTACGCGCAGAACTTCAACGGCTACCAGTCCGTGGTGTCCGGCGGCGGTGGCGCAGGCTACGGAGGCGGCGGTTCCGGCGCGGCACAGTCCGTCTCCTCGATTGTGCTGACCCAGAAGTGGCTGAACAGCCCGACCGGTGTGCGTCAGGGCCTCGGCTACACGATGCAGGGCGGCGCCGGTGGCGCGGGTGGCTCGTACATCGCTCCGTCTGTCACTGATGGTGCGATTGCTTCGGCTGAGAACGCGCCGCAGTGGATGCGCGAGCGCGGCAACGGTTCGGTGAAGGTGACCTTCTGCGAGGCGGCAGCCTAACCGTTTCTTACGCTGAGGCGTTTGGGCGGTGCGCCGCATGTTTCCTCCGCGCCTACGCAGGGGCACCCGTCACCCGGACGCTCCGCTCTTCCTTGCTTCGCTGCGGAGAGCGTCCGTGTGACACCCTGAGGGCGCTTCCGGAAAACACGGCTGCACCTGCAACACAAGCAAAGAACCCCCACACGAGGTAGTCGTGTGGGGGTTCTTTGCTGTTCACAGTGCAAGCTGAGCCTGGAACCTACCGCGGAAAGGCGGTGTCGTCCGTAGCGACATCAGGGTGCCCGAGCTCTGCGAGGGCGGGTGCCCCTGTAGGAGCGAGGACGAGCACCGCCATCCGCAAATAACCGTATTCCCTGAACTAACGCTTGATGGTGTCCAGAGCCTCACGCTGAGCCTTTGCAATGCGCTTCTCAGAGACCGTGTAGGCGGTGCCGAGCTCCTGGGCGAAGAAGCTGACGCGCAGCTCCTCAATCATCCAGTTCACGCGGCGGAGCGCATCCGGAACGATGGTGCCGGCCGGCAGCGACTTGACCGCGTTATCGTAGGAGTCTTCCAGATCTTGCACGGTGAGCATCAGCTGGTTGTCGCGGTGCAGGTTCGGGCCGAGCTTCGTCAGGCGCACCTGGGCGGCCTTGAGGTAGCGCGGCAGGTGAACCAGCTGGTCGTATCCGGTTTGTGCGACGAATCCGGGGTAGACCAGGTTCTCCATCTGTGCCTTCACGTCGGAGACGGCGTGCATGGTCGTCAGCGAGGTTGCCTTCTTGATTGCCTTCTTCAGCGCGGTGGCTTCGGAGAGGATTTCGGCGACGAGCTTGGTGACGTCGAAGACCGTCTCGATGAGTTCGGCGCGCACGTGCTCGTAGAGTTCGCTGTATTCGGCGTGCGTGAAGATGGGCGTGTGCGGCACGAGGTGGTCGAGTGCCGCGACGGTGCAGTCGCGGATGAGCTCGTCGATGGAGCCGTGCGGGTTCTGCGTGAAGACGATTTTCTCCTTGTGGGAGAGGTGTTCGCTCACGTAGCGTACGGGCGAGGGTACCTGCAGCTGGAGCAAGCGGATGATGCCGCGGCGCTGGGCGTGCAGCTGTTCGGCTTCGGTGGGGAAGATGCGCAGTCCCACGCTGGAGCCTTCGTCCACGAGGGCGGGGTAGCCGTTGACCGCCTGGGTCGCGATGACGCGCTGTACCTTGCGGGGGATCTCTCCGTTGGGGAACATATCGGCGGGGAATTCGGTGAGGCCGCTGATTTCGCGCACTCCGCCGGATGCATCCGCGTTGGCAGGGACACCGGGGTTCTTCGCGCCCTTCTTCGCAGGGGCTGCCGAGCTGCCAGAGCCACCCTGTGCGAGTGCCACCATTTTTGCCATGGTGTCGTCGGATGCGCCGAGCGAGTCGGCGAGGGCGCTGCGAATCTCCTTGTGCAGTTGCTGCTGCAGGGCTCGCAGGTCCTTGCCCTCACCCAGGATCTTGTTGCGGGCGTTGCGCACCTGGAATCCCATTTTCAGGTGCTCGGGTACGGCGTCCCAGTTGAAGGCTTCGGGCTCGACAACGACGCCGCGCAGGCGGCGTAGTACGAGTGCGAGGGAGGGGATGAGCTCGTTGGTGGCGGGGGAGTAGTCCTCTTCCAGGGCGGCGCAGGCGGCGCGTGCCACGTCGGGTGCGGGCACGAAGTTGCGTCGAATCGCCTTGGGTAGCGACTTGATGAGCGCGGTGACGAGTTCGTGGCGCAGGCCGGGGATCTGCCAGCGGAACGGTTCGGGGCTCAGCTGGTTGAGGAACAGAATGGGTACCTGGACCGCTACGCCGTCGCGTTTGGCGGCTTCGGTGCGGGCGCCTCCCACACCGGCGGTGGGGGCGTACTCGTAGCGCAGGTCGAGGGTCAGTTCGCCGCTGTCGGTGCGCTGCACCCACTGGCGCGGGAACTGGGAGTCGTCGTAGTCGGCGGCTTCCTCGTTGATGAGCTTTTCGGGGTTGAAGTCCAGGTAGTTGTCGTCTTCGAGACGTGCCTGCTTCCACCACTTGTCGAAGGCACGCACATCCGTCACGTGGGCGGGGATGCGTGCGTCGTAGAAGGCGAAGAGCACGGAGTCGTCCACGCGCAGGTCGCGGCGGCGCAGGCGTGCCTCAAGCTCTTCAACCTCGGCGAGGGCGCGTTGGTTGCGCAGGTAGAACTTGTGCTGGGTGTGCCACTGGCCTTCGACGAGGGCGGACTGGATGAAGATTTCGCGGGCTGCAACGGCGTCTACGCGGGCGTACTGCACGGGGCGGTCGGCGTAGATGGTCAGGCCGAAGAGGGTGCCCTTGGCGTAGGCGACGGCCGCGCCGGAGCTGAGGGACCAGTGCGGTTCGGAATATTGCACGCTGATGAGGTGCTTGCCGACCTCTTCGATCCACTGCGGGTCGATGGATGCGTTGGTGCGTGCCCACAGGCGGGAGGTTTCGACGAGTTCGGCGGAGAGTACCCAGTCGGGGCTCTTTTTGAACAGGCCGGAGCCGGGGAAAATCGCGAACTTGGTGCCGCGCGCGCCGAGGTATTCGCGGGGGCCGCGGGTGCGTCCCTTGGAGTCCTTTTCGCGTTCTTCCTTGACACCCACGTGCGAGAGCAGGCCGGAGAGCAGGCTCTTGTGGATGTCGACTTCGTGGGCGGAGGCGTTAATATCGCGACCGCCGCTGGCGTGAATGTTGGCGGTGCGGCCCATTTCGCGCAGCTGGGCGAAGAGGTCCTGCCATTCGCGGATGCGCAGGTAGTTGATGAACTCGCGGTGGCACATTTTGCGCAGCTGCGAGGAGGACAGCGCCGCCTGCTGCTCGTTGATGTAGTCCCAGAGCAGCAGGAAGGAGGAGAAGTCGGAGGTGTCGTCGACGAAGCGGGCGTGCATCGCATCGGCTTCAGCTCGTACGTCGGCGGGGCGTTCGCGCGGGTCCTGGATGGTCAGGGCGGCGGCTAGCACCATCATTTCCTTGGCGCAGTTGCGGCGGCCGCCCTCGATGATCATGCGGGCGAGGCGCGGGTCCACGGGGAATGCCGCCATGGCTCGGCCGATGGCGGTGAGGGTTGCGCTGTTGCCGCGTCCCTTGCGGGGTCCGCGGGGGCGTTCGGTGAGCGCGCCGAGTTCGCGCAGCAGGTTCACGCCGTCGTTGATGGCGCGGGATGCGGGCGGCTGCACGAACGGGAAGCGGGAGATGTCGCCGGGTTCGCGCACAACGCCGATGGCAATCATCTGCAGGATGACGGCGGCGAGGTTAGTGCGCAGAATTTCGGGGTCGGTGAACTCGGGGCGCGAGTTGAAGTCTTCTTCGGAGTAGAGGCGGATTGCGATACCGTCGCTGACGCGGCCGCATCGACCGGAACGCTGGTTGGCGCTTGCCTGCGAGATACGTTCGATGGGCAGGCGCTGCACCTTGGTGCGTGCCGAGTAGCGCGAGATGCGGGCGGTACCGGTATCGATGACGTACTTGATGCCGGGCACGGTCAGCGAGGTTTCGGCGACGTTCGTGGCGAGCACGATGCGCGGGCGGGAGCCGGGGGAGAACACGCGGTGCTGCTCGGCGAGCGAGAGACGCGCGTACAGGGGCAGCACTTCGTAGTTCAGGCGTGGCGACTTGGCGACCATCGCCTCGATCGCGTCCTTGGCATCGCGGATTTCGCGTTCGCCGGAGAAGAAGATGAGGATGTCGCCGGGCGCTTCCTTGGAGAGCTCCTTGATGGCGTCGAGAATGCCGTCGGTGGGGTCGTGGTCGTCTTCGATTTCGTCGTCGCTGAGGTAGTCTTCCTCGTCGAGCGGGCGGTAGCGGATTTCCACGGGGTAGGTTCGGCCGGACACCTCAATGATGGGCGGCGCGTCATCGGGCAGGATTGCTTCGGCGATTTCGCGTTCTTCGGCGCTGAGGTTTTCGTCGACGATGCCCTTGCCCGGCACGTAGCTGGGGGAGAAGTGGCGTGCGAAACGCTCCGGGTCGATGGTCGCGGAGGTGATGATGACCTTCAAATCCGGGCGCTGCGGCAGGATGCGCTTGAGGTAGCCGAGGATGAAGTCAATGTTCAGGCTGCGTTCGTGCGCCTCGTCAATGATGAGGGTGGAGTAGCGGCGTAGCAGCTTGTCGTTCTGAATTTCGGCGAGCAGAATGCCGTCGGTCATGAGCTTGATGGCGCTGTGTTCGCCGACCTCGGAGGTGAATCGCACCTGGTAGCCGACGGTTTCGCCGATTTTCTGGCCGAGTTCTTCGGCGATGCGTTCGGCGACGGAGCGTGCAGCGAGGCGGCGCGGCTGGGTGTGGCCGATGAGGCCCTTCTCGCCCAGGCCCAGGTCGAGGCACATTTTGGGGATCTGGGTGGTCTTACCGGAGCCGGTTTCACCCGCGATGATGACGACCTGGTTGTCACGGATCGCGTTCATGATGTCTTCGCGGCGTTCGCTGACGGGCAGCTCTTCGGGGTAGGTGATGACCTCGGGAATGAGCGGCTCGTAACGGCGCGGTGCCGGGCGCTTCTGCTGCTCGCCCTGGCGGTTACCGTTGGTGCCGCCCTGCTGGTTGCCCTTGCCATCGCCCTGCTTGCGGGCACGGTTGTTGGCGCCTCCGTGTCGGTTGGAGCGGGAGGCGTTGGAGTTGCGTTCGGAGGTGCCGCCGGAGGAGTTCTTGCGGTCTGCGTTATTCTTCGGGGCGCTGTTCTTCTGCGCACCCTTCTTCGGGGCGCCGTTTTTTACCGCGTTGTTCTCAGTAGTTTTATCTGCGGTTTTTTCGGAGGATCGTACCTTTGCCGCGTGGATTGCGGCTGCCATGCTCGCCATGGTGGGGGCGGTGCGGGGCTTAGCCGAGGAGGGGCGCTGGGACGTGGAAGTATCTGCGTGTTTCTTCGTGGATTTCTGCTCAGACATATCCTATCCAGTGTA
>ERZ1674288.5-NODE-5-length-63059-cov-11.938972_pt1 | contig 63059 bp, 44 predicted proteins | sample MGYA00581190_ERZ1674288 | MGnify/ENA primary metagenome ERZ1674288 (study PRJEB41354, sample SAMEA4873332) | human saliva metagenome | biome: human-associated habitat [ENVO:00009003]; feature: mouth environment [ENVO:08000002]; material: saliva material...
TCTCTAGTGGCCTTATTAGAGGAGGCATTAGAACTTTCTATTTACTCCGCTGAGGCACTTTGAACGGTGTAATTACCCAGATGATCCTTTGGTGGAGAATCCGGGTCGAAGAGTACCGTTCCAAGGGGAATAATGAACGTCTTACCGAGAAGAGTAGCGGGTTTGCAGTTGATAGGTTTGCTATCCGGCGCGACCGAGAACATATAGTTCTGCGGGCTTGTACCTGCAGAGAATCGGGCTTTCCCTAATTTTGTAGCGAAGGTTGGCTCAAATCTCTCAAAGGTCGCGGATCTGAAGTTCGCGGTTTGGGTGAAAGTCGCCGATCTGAAGTTCGCGGTTTGGGTGAAAGTCGCCCACCGGAAGTTCGCGTCTTGGGTGAATTTCGTTACGTGGAAGCGCGCGGTTTGGGTGAAAGTCGCCGATTCGAAGTCCGCGGTTTGGGTGAAAGTCGCCCAGCTGAAGTTCGCGTTTTGGGTGAAGGTCGCCTTGCTGAAGTCTGCGGTTTGGGTGAAGGTCGCCCCGCTGAAGTCCGCGTTGCTGTAGAACTTGGCAGAAGAAAAATTACCTTTCTCAATCGTGAGGCTACTGAGAGGATAGAAAATGGGAGCTCGGCTGAAATCAAACTCAAAATCACTCCACGTTCCTGTATAGGTGTCGATTATCTTGCCAAATCCATCCCTAGTGAAGGTACTACTGCGTTTACTTATTTCAGAGAAAATGAGGCGGCGTATATCAGCCTCGTGCGTAAGTATTTCTATGTCTGATTCTGGAAGAGATTTAAATTCTTTTAGTTGTTCATGGGTGTAATTATTTGGAATGGTGCGTATATATTTGCAAAGAATGTTTATGATTGTTTGAGCTTCTTTTTCTGCCTTATCTTTCAGCTTCTCCAATTCTTTCGTATCGTTACTGAGGTCTTTGTAGTCTAACCAAGCATCGGCAAGTTTAGCTAGTTTAGGTACGGCTGTATAAGAAGCCTTCACATCGCTGCCGTTGAGCTCCGCAACTGCTTTATCAAAACGATCATTGTAGGAATTATGGAGCTGACGTACATGGTCTCGATCGTCTTTCTTTTTCTGGGTATCAAGTTGCTCGCGTTCAAGCTCGCTTTTTTGATGCGTTTTCAGAAGTGTAAAGACTGCCAAAATTCCGCCGGTGACAGTTAAAAGTGAAGCAGTTATATCTTTGGTTTCACCAATAAATTTAAATGAATACAAATATTGAGGTATAGAGAATGCAAGAAATCCACCCAATGCGATAACTAAGACAAAGACTCGCTGGGGATACTTATTTAGAATTTTCATTATAGGTTTTGAGAAGCAAGAGGCAAGAATAATCAGAGATAGAAGTAGGTGGAGCCCATGGATTGAAAAGGTATTTCGAAGGCTATCGATTTCCTTGATTGTTTCATCGGTTGCGTCTCTGCCTTCTTTTATTTCTTGTAGCAACTGTTGAGTTTTGTTTAGATGTTCATGAGATATATTGTGGGCATGTAGGGAAAAGTAAATTGCGGCACCTGTGAGTAGTAAAACTGCAACAAATAGTGCACGATTGAAACACTTTTTATTAGCAAAAAAATTGTCGAAAGTTGTCTCTTCGCCGCTGGTATCTGAAGGAGTCGCATTTGGGTTGGGCGGAATGGAGGGTCGTGTCACGGGTATTTCCTATCTACTTTGAGAGGATATGGTCGTATCCAGCATACGGCAGGCGGGTAGCCTCAAGCCACAGGTGAAGGTTGGAGAATTACGGGTCGGACAAGCAGAGATACCTTCATAAGGCGAGCGATGGAGCTTGCAGACGGATACTCCATATATAACCCCCTATATAAGAGGCGCGAATCTCTGAGGTCTCATGGCGGACGCCTGTGGCTGCGGTACCTGCACGAAGCACACCTCCAGCAATGCTGCTAGAGGTTGAGTCTCCAGGTCTAAAAATCACCCTGCACACCCTATATAAGGTGTCCCTAGACCACCTCCCGGCACCTCTCGCGCCCCAATTTTTCGGTTTTTCACCCTTTTTTAAAAATTTTTTCGCCCCGACCGCCCGGCAGCGTCCGCCGTGCGCTGAATCGCCGCGCCGCACCCGCTGCCAGACCAAAAACCGCGGAATTCCGCGGTAAAACCGCCTATTCGTGCCTCGTCGCCGCCCCGATTTCGCCCGCAAAACACCCCTTCGGAACCCTTGAAGACCCACCCCTCACACACCTCCGCGAAAAAAAGTTGAGTAAAGTTCGCTCAACCCTATTGACATGCCCTCTGAGAGGGTGCATACTTGAGTACATGAGGCTCAAGGAAGCCGCGCAGACCACCCCACACGGGGCGGCACGCACAGCACCGACCGCCTCCAAAACTTTCAACTATCCCGCCTCGCATTAGAAGAAGCGGGGCACTAACACCTAAGGAGTGAATAAACATATGGCACGTGCAGTAGGTATTGACCTCGGTACCACCAACTCGGTCGTAGCAGCACTGGAAGGTGGCGAGCCCGTCGTCATCGCTAACGCAGAGGGCACCCGCACCACCCCCTCCGTCGTCGCATTCTCCAAGGACGGCGAGGTTCTGGTAGGTAACGTTGCAAAGCGTCAGGCAGTGACCAACGTCGACCGCACCATCTCCTCCGTCAAGCGCCACATGGGCACCGACTGGACCACCGAGATTGACGGCAAGAAGTACACCCCGCAGGAAATCTCCGCTCGTATCCTCATGAAGCTGAAGGGCGACGCAGAGGCATTCCTGAACGACACCGTCACCGACGCTGTCATCACCGTTCCCGCATACTTCAACGACGCTGAGCGTCAGGCAACCAAGGAAGCTGGCGAGATCGCAGGTCTGAACGTCCTGCGTATCGTCAACGAGCCCACCGCCGCAGCACTGGCATACGGCCTGGACAAGGGTAAGGAAGACGAGCTCATCCTGGTCTTCGACCTCGGTGGCGGTACCTTCGACGTCTCCCTGCTGGAAGTTGGCAAGGACGACGACGGCTTCTCCACCATTCAGGTTCGCGCAACCAGCGGTGACAACCGCCTCGGTGGTGACGACTGGGACCACCGCATCGTTGAGTGGCTGCTCGCACAGGTGAAGGCAAACACCGGCGCAGACCTGTCCAAGGACAAGATTGCTCTGCAGCGTCTGCAGGAGGCAGCTGAGCAGGCTAAGAAGGAGCTGTCCAGCGCTTCTAGCACCAACATCTCCCTGCAGTACCTGTCCGTGACCCCCGAGGGCCCCATCCACCTGGATGAGAAGCTGACCCGCGCAAAGTTCGAGGAACTGACCGGCGACCTGCTCGAGCGCACCAAGAAGCCCGTGCTCGACGTAATCAAGGAAGCTGGCGTGTCCATCTCCGAGATCTCCGAGGTCGTTCTGGTCGGTGGCTCCACCCGTATGCCCGCCGTCGCTGAGCTCGTCAAGGAGCTCACCGGCCGCGAGCCCAACAAGGGTGTGAACCCCGACGAGGTCGTGGCAATGGGTGCAGCACTGCAGGCAGGCGTTCTGAAGGGCGACCGTAAGGACGTTCTGCTGATCGACGTCACCCCCCTCTCCCTCGGTATCGAGACCAAGGGCGGCGTGATGACCAAGCTGATCGAGCGCAACACCGCAATCCCGACCAAGCGTTCCGAGACCTTCACCACCGCAGAGGACAACCAGCCCTCCGTGACCATTCAGGTCTTCCAGGGTGAGCGTGAGTTCACTCGCGACAACAAGAACCTGGGTACCTTCGAGCTGACCGGCATCGCCCCCGCACCGCGCGGCGTGCCCCAGATTGAGGTCACCTTCGACATCGACGCAAACGGCATCGTCCACGTCTCCGCAAAGGACAAGGGCACCGGCGCTGAGCAGTCCATGACCATCACCGGCGGTTCCTCCCTCTCCAAGGAAGACATCGACCGCATGGTCAAGGACGCAGAGGCACACGCAGAGCAGGACAAGGCACGCCGCGAGGCTGCTGACACCCGCAACGCAGCTGAGTCCCTCGCATACTCCGTCGAGAAGCTCCTGAAGGAGAACGACGACAAGCTGCCCGAGGACGTCAAGACCTCCGTTCAGGGTGACGTCGACGAGCTGAAGAAGGCACTCGAGGGCGACGACGACGCAGCAGTGAAGTCCGCACTCGAGAAGCTGCAGGCTTCCCAGTCCAAGCTGGGCGAGGCACTCTACGCAGCAGCACAGGCTGACGCTTCCGAGTCCAAGCCCGCAGCTGACGAGGACGTTGTCGACGCCGAGGTCATCGACGAAGACGAGAAGAAGTAATCATGGCTGAGCAGGAAAACATCACCCCCGACCCGCTGGAGGAGGCATTCAACGCCCCCGCAGCGGAAGGCCACCCCGAAGCTGAATCGGTCGAAACCACCGAAGAAGCTGCGGAAGCCGTCGAGGCTGAGATCCAGGACGCCGTAGAAGCAGAATCTGCGGATGCGGCACTCGCCGCAGAGCGCCTGGACTCCCTGCTTCGCCTGCAGGCAGAGTTCACCAACTACAAGAGCCGCACCGCCCGCGAAAAGGAGCAGCTGCGACTCTTCGTAATCAGTGACCTGGTCGGCGCACTGCTGCCGGTGTTCGATGACATCGACGCCGCACGCAAGCACGGCGACCTGCAGGACGGCCCCTTCGCCTCCATCGCTACCAAGCTCGAAGAGCTGCTCGGCAAGCAGGGCGTGGAGCGTTTCGGTGAAGTAGGCGACGCCTTCGACCCGAACATTCACGAAGCTGTTCTGCAGCAGCCCACCGAAGAGGTCGCTGAGGATCATGTCTCCATGGTTCTGCGTTACGGCTACCGCGTGAACGACCGCGTGGTTCGTACCGCTCAGGTGGCTGTGGCTGTTGCACCGTAAGGTGACCGGCTAAGCATTGGCTGAATAACTGACGACGGGCGGGTACTCTCCCAGCGGGGGAGTGCCCGCCCTGTTGTTTGCCTTGTGTTGTTTGCCTTGTGTTGTTTACCCTGGATGTTTTGCCTGGGCTGTTTTGCTGGGACTGTTTGCCAGGGTGTTTGTTCGGGATGCGGCGAGCTGTGGTCGCGGTGAAAAACCCTTGGAGGGTGCTATTTTTTGGTCTAGCCCCTTCCAAAATTGAGTCAAGTAGACTAAACTTTTATATAGAGCATTAAGACAAGAACGTGGTGCCCTGCTAGCCGTCCCGTAACCGAGGAGGGCGGCGCATCACCGCGAGAGGAGAAACAAACATATGGCAAGCGAAAACTGGATAACTGACGACTTCTACAAGGCACTGGGGGTCAGCGAAGACGCAAGCGAAAACGACATCAAGAAGGCGTACCGCAAGCTCTCCCGCAAGTACCACCCGGACCTGAACCCCGGCGACGCCGCAGCAGAGAAGAAGTTCAAGGAAATCTCGGAAGCATACGACGTGCTTTCCGACAAGAAGCAGCGCGAAGAGTACGACCAGATCCGCCGCTACGGTGCCGCAGGTATGGGCGCGGGCGGCTTCGGCGGCGGCTACACCGGCTACCCCGGCGCGGACGCATTCGGCGGCTTCAGCAACGGCGGCGCAGGCATCAACATTGACGACCTGCTCGGCGGCCTCTTCGGCGGCGGTGCGGGCGGCCCCCGACGCTCCGCAGGCTTCACCAGTGCAGACTTCGGCGGCATGGGAGGCGGCGGCTTCGGCGGAGCACAGCACGCAGCCCCCGAAGAAAGCACCACCAGCACCCGTATCAGCCTCGCCCAGGCATACACCGGCGCAACCGTGACCGTGTTCCTGCCGGACGGCTCCCACACCGAGGCGCGCATCCCCGCCGGCATCAAGGACGGTCAGAAGGTGCGCCTGCGCGGCAAGGGCCTGCACGGCGCCGACCTGAAGGTCACCGTGCGCGTCTCCGACGACTCCGTGTACTCCCGCGAAGGCAACAACCTGATTATGCGTGCGCCCGTCACCCTCGCCGAGGCTGTCGACGGCGCCGTCATCGAGGTGCCCCTGCCGGACGCATCCACCGTGAAGCTGCGCCTGGCACCCGGCCAGGTCGGCCGCCGACTGCGCGCCAAGGGCCGCGGCTTTAAGGCAAAGGGCGGCGACGGCGACCTGATGGTCATCCCCGAAATCGTTCTGCCCACCGAGCTGAGCGCAGAGGCGCAGGAAGCATTCGATAAATTCGTGAAGCTGGCACCCCAGGAGAACCCCCGTAAGGATCTGTTGAAGAAGGCGAAGTAAACCATGGCATCTCGAGAATCATCATCCAAGTCTCGTAGCGGCAAGCCGCTGCACAGCGTGGACCTGCCGGTTTTCGTGATTTCTGTAGCGGCTGAGCTGGCGGGCATGCACCCGCAGACCCTGCGCCAGTACGACCGCATCGGCCTGGTTCAGCCTTCGCGTGCGCCCGGCAAGGCGCGCCGCTATTCCCAGCGTGACGTGAACCGTCTGCAGCAGATTCAGCAGCTCTCGCAGGAGGGTGTCTCCCTGGAGGGTATTCGCCGCATTATTGAGCTGGAGTCCCTTGTGGAGGAGCAGCAGGAGCAGATTGCGGCGCTGCAGCGTCAGGTTGAGGACGCGAAGGTGAAGCTGGGCCTGACGGAGCGTGTGTTCGCAGCCGGTACCAGTGGCGACGTGGTGCATATTGCCCGCGGTACCCGCCCGGCGGCGCGTCAGCGTTCCTCGGCGGTGGTGCTGTACCGTCAGCGTCACCAGGCAGCTACGGCGGATGACGCGAAGTCGCCGCGCTAAACCGGCAAAGCCCGCTACACTTGGATAAACAGCGCGGCTGTTCTAGCTCGCTTCTAGCTCATTTGAGCTGGTCAGCCGCCTATATAGACTTGTGCGTCTTAGTGCCATACGAAGCGAGGGAGGGTAGACCCCCGCCCCGCATGCACTTGGGCCCACACACAAGGAGGTGAGGCTCCCCGAACGACCGGGGAGCCTCACCTCCTTAACGTATATTCGCGTACTAACGCTGCCCCGCTTACTTGCGGCGGTAGGTCAGGTCGTGCGCGCGGCGGCCCGCCTCCTGAGCCTTACGCTCAAAACTGGTGAGGGTACGGCCCTCCCAACGCGGAGCCCAACCACCCTGCGGATCCTCCTCGGTCGCACCGGCGCCGGGGTTCACGTTCTCAAAGTCGGGGTGAGCCTCCAGAACATCACGCATGACCAGGGCGTACTCCTCCCAGTCGGTTGCCAGGCGCCAAATGCCGCCGGGCTTGAGCACGCGCGCAACCTTGTCAGCGAACGCCGGGGATACCAGGCGGCGCTTGTGGTGGCGGGACTTGTGCCAGGGGTCCGGGAAGAACACCCACAGCTCATCCACGGAGTTCTCCTCGAGCATGTTGTCGAGTAGCTCGGGTGCGTTCGCCTGAGCCACACGCACGTTCTCCACGCCGGCGTTGCCCATCTTCAGCAGCAGGTCCGCAATGCCGGGGGTGTACACCTCAACGGCGAGGAAGTTCGCCTCGGGCACCTCAGCTGCGCGGTGCACAATCGCCTCGCCCAGACCGGAACCGATCTCGACGACCTGGTACGCCTCGCGGCCGTAAATCTTGACCGGGTCGAAGGTCGCCTCGGGCGCGACGGAGGTGTCGGTGCGCAGGCGCGGAATGTCCAGCACGTGGGTGGGGGAGTAGGTATCCCACGCCTTCTGGCGGCGTGCGGTGAGGCGGTCGCCGCGGCGGACGAAGGAGTAGGGCTGGCGGAAGAATTCCTCGGGAACCGGCTTCTTGGCCTTTTCTTCGGTGGATTCGGGTGCCTGGCTAGGCTGCGTGTTCTCAGTAGACATACCTAAAAGAATAGCGCAGGGCCGCCACACCGTGTGGTTTCGCGGCTTGCGCGGACGGGTGATACTGGGCTGGTCGGGTGTGGTTAGGTGGTGTGCGCCAGCCTGGGCGGCATAGAAATTCAGCGGGCATACAAAAGTGCGGCGGGAACAAAGATTGTTCCCACCGCACTAAAGAGAGGTTGCTTGAGGAGTGAGCTAAGAGGAGGGTCCTACTTCTTGGAGCCCAGCAGTGCCAGACCCGCGCCGAGCATCACGATGTTGTTTGCGAGCTGCTGGCCGTCCTGGGTGGGGCGGAAGTACTTGTCGTGCATGTCCGGGTTGCGGAAGTACATGGTCATCAGGTTTGCCGCGAATGCGGTCAGGCCTGCACCCGCCAGGCGTGCGGGGATGAAGGGGGTCAGCAGGGTTGCGCCGAGTGCGGTCTCTGCACCGGAGATGAGCTTGCCGAAGGTTGCTGCGTCCAGCTTGGAGACTGCGGGAACGCCGGTTGCCGCCATCTGCTGCAGGAAGGCGTAGGTGCCCTCGTCTGCCTTGAGCTTCTTGACGCCTGCGTCGAGGATGAGTGCGCCGGCGGTGATGCGGAGTGCTGCGTTGGAGAACTTGCCCATTGTTGTGTCCTTCTGTTCTGTGGTTGGTCGGTTAGGTTTTCGTTTGAACGGTTTCTACTCTAGACCCACTTTCTCGCCTTGTAAAGTTTTACTTGTAAAGTTTCTAAATATTTTCTCGACAGGTTTCGGAGGCGGTAGCGTTCGCTGATAGAAATTTTGTGACTCCCAGCCCTTCTAGTTCTGTGGGATTCCTTGTACTTGTGTGGGTATTAGGGGGTAAAATTTGAAATTATGCATTCTTTGCATAATTCTTTATCGGTGATGCAAGAAACCGGAAGCCCCGCAAAATCGGAGCCCACAAGCCCAAGCACGCCGCGCGGGCTGAGGAAATGCGAGGTTCCCCTCCTTTTTGCCATTAAGAAATATGCATGAATACCAACCACCTGGAACTGCCCGAACAAAACTAGGGCGAACCGACGCAGGAAAGAGAAATACGTGACACAGCAGAACTCCGTCACTGGTCTAGACTCTGAAGCGGAGCACTCTAAGCTCCAGCGCGGACTAAGCTTCCGGCATATCCAGCTCATCGCTATTGGCGGCGCTATCGGCACCGGCCTCTTCCTTGGCTCGGCGAAGACTATTGCCCTCACCGGCCCCTCCATCGTCTTTGTGTACGCAATTATCGGTAGCATCATCTACTTTGTGCTGCGCGCCATGGGTGAGATTCTGCTCTCCAACCCCAAGTACAAGTCCTTTACCGACTTCATTACCGACATTCTCGGCCTGCGCGCCGGCTTCTTTGTCGGCTGGTCGTACTGGTTCTTCTGGGTGGTCACGGGTATCGCGGACGTCATCGCGATTACCGGCTACGTCAAATACTGGTGGCCGGAAATCCCCGCCTTCATCCCGGCGCTGACCGTTATCGTGGCGCTGCTGCTGCTGAACCTGCCCTCGGTGAAGAACTTCGGTGAAATCGAGTTCTGGTTCGCCGTCATTAAAATCGTCGCGATTGTCGCCCTCATTATTGTTGGCTCGCTCATGGTCGCCTTCAGCTTCACCGCGCCCGACGGCACCGTCGCCTCCGTAACGAACCTGTGGGAACATCCCGGCCCCTCCGGTAGCGGTATTTTCACCCAGGGTTTGACGGGCTTCCTGGGTGCCTTCCAGATTGCGCTCTTCGCTTTCGTGGGTGCCGAGCTGGTTGGTGCCGCCATGGCGGAAACCGAACACCCCGAACGCACCCTGCCCAAGGCTATTAACGCGGTGCCCCTCCGCATTGGCCTCTTCTACGCCCTGCCGCTGCTGACCATCCTCGCCGTCACCCCCTGGGACAAGCTGGATAAGTCCATGAGCCCCTTCGTGGGCATGTTCTCCCTGGCAGGCATTGGTGTTGCCGCCTCCCTGGTGAACTTTGTGGTGCTGACCTCCGCGGCGTCCTCGGCGAACTCCGGTATTTTCTCGACCTCCCGCATGGTCTACGGTCTGGCGCACGACGGCGCCGCACCCTCCGCGCTGGGTAAGCTCACCAAGAACGGTGTGCCCGCCAACGCCCTATACCTGACCAGCGTGATGCTGCTGTTTAGCCTGGTCATGCTGTATGCCGGTAGCGGCATCATGGAGGCGTTCACTGTGGTGACCTCGGTGGCGTCCATGATGGGTATCTTCACCTGGAGCATGATCCTGATTGCGTACCTGGTCTACCGCAAGAAGTTCCCCGAGCGCCACGAGGCATCCGCATACAAGATGCCCTGGGGTATCGGCATGAGCTGGTTCGGTCTGGTCTTCTTCGCCGTCATGGTCTACGCCCTGAGCCTGTACCCGGACACCGCAATCGGTCTGGCACTGACCCCCATCTGGTTCATTGTTCTGGCGATCGGCTACGAGATCCTAACCCGCCGCCACGCCGCTAAGCGTGCCCGCGCGCTGGCTACTGAAAACGCTGCTGACAAGGCTGGCCAGGAGTAGTTTTCGGCTTTCCTCTGGCTGCTTGCGTGTAAGCCCCGCCCCGCATTCTTGATGGATGCGCAGGGCGGGGCTTTCTGCGTCTATTGGCCCCGGCAGACGGCATGTAGTGACCTGTCTAATAGATTCACGACACACCAAGAGCTGAAAAACATTTCATTCACCGTTCAAAGCATGTAGAATATCTATCCAAACAGATGTGTAAGCTCCCAAAGGTACCCGCATCGGGCGATGTTTGAACACGCCCCGGATGCGGCGCGAACCATGGTTGAGCGCATCTTCCGCCCCGAAAGCCGGGGCTGCCCCGCATTAATAGTGGTTGCATATCTATACGCGAAACCTGCCGGATGACACCGAAAAACCCTCATCCGCCATGCACTATATGCGCTACGGGGCCTAACTGCAGAAAAGAGGACGTCGTGACTGAACAGAACAACGTCACCCTGAATCCTAAAGCTCCCGAACAGGGAGAGCGACTGCACCGCGGTCTGAGCAACCGACATATTCAGCTCATCGCTATTGGCGGTGCCATCGGTACCGGCCTGTTCATGGGCTCCGGACGCGCTATCTCCGTCGCCGGCCCCTCCGTTATTTTCGTGTACATGCTCATTGGCGCCGTCATCTTCCTGGTGCTGCGCGCCATGGGTGAAATCCTGCTGTCGAACCTGAAGTACAAGTCCTTCTCGGACTTCACCACCGACCTGGTCGGCCCCATGGCGGGCTTCTTCCTTGGGTGGTCGTACTGGTTCATGTGGGTGGTGACCGCGGTTGCGGACATCATCGCAATCGTCGGCTACCTGCGCATGTGGTGGCCTGACCTGCAAGCCTGGATTCCGGCGCTCGCCGTCATCAGCGTGCTCCTGGTGCTGAACCTGGTCTCGGTGAAGAACTTCGGCGAAATCGAATTCTGGTTCTCCATGATTAAGATTGTCGCGATTGTTGCCCTGATTGTGGTCGGTGGCGCACTTGTGGCTATCGGCTTTACCTCGCCCAGCGGCGCGCAGGCATCCGTCGCGAACCTCTGGAACGACGGTGGCATGTTCCCCAACCACTTCATCGGCTTCCTCGGCGCGTTCCAGATCGCCGTCTTCGCATTCATGGGCTCCGAGCTGGTCGGTACCACCGCCGCCGAAACCCAGGACCCCGAAAAGACCCTGCCCAAGGCAATCAACGCCGTGCCCGTGCGCATCATGGTCTTCTACGTGGGTGCGCTCGCCATCATCCTGATGGTCACCCCCTGGCGCCTTGTCAGCCCCGACAACAGCCCCTTCGTCGCCATGTTCACCCTGGCGGGCCTGGGCATCGCCGCGCACATCATCAACTTCGTGGTGATTACCAGTGCAACCTCCTCGGCGAACTCCGGTATCTTCTCGACCTCGCGCATGGCATTCGGCCTGGCACGCGAGCGTAGCGCACCCGCCTTCCTGGGCAAGCTCTCGGGCAACGGCGTGCCGCGTAATGCGCTGTTCCTCTCCGCCGTGATGCTGCTGTCCTCGCTGGTTCTGCTGTACGCGGGCGATTCGATTTCGAGCGCGTTCAATCTGGTCACCACCGTGGCTGCGGTGCTCGTGATTTTTGCGTGGGCCATGATTATGGTCAGCTACCTGATGTACCGCAAGAAGTTCCCCTCGCGCCACGAGAAGTCGCACTTCCGACTGCCCGGCGGTCGCTTTGCCGCGTGGCTGACCCTGGCGTTCTTCGCCTTCACCATCGGCGTGCTGGCCATGTATGAGGAGACCCTGCGCGGCCTGCTCGCAATGCCCGTCTGGTTCGCGATTCTGGGTATCGGCTGGTTCTTCAAGCGCCGCGCCGATGCACGCCGTCACGAGGCAATTTCGACCCGCACCGCGCAGATTGCGATTGTGGAGGCGTCCGAGATCTTCTCGGCACGCTAAACAGTTATGCTAAGCCACGCTGGCTATCGGTGCCGGCCTACCTGTGCCGGTTACCTGTGCCGGATAGCCGTGCATGCGTAAAGCCCGCGCCCCTACTCTTTCGGGAGTAGGGGCGCGGGCTTTTGTCATCTCTATAGGTTTTTACGAAGCGGGCGCTTAGACGGACGCTACCTCAGCTTCTTCCGCCAGCGGATCCTCGTCATCGTCGGTGCGGTAGAAATCCCAGCGTTCACAGCCGCAACCGGAACGCATCGCCTCGATAACGGCGGCAGCCGCCTCCATCGGGTCGAGTGCGTGCAGATTCCACAGCGCGTGCACCGGTACCGGGTGCCTCCAGCCGTGCTCCTGCAGGAATTCCGGGTCGAAGGCGGGTAGCGCCTCGACGGTGGGTTCGAACTCGCAGAGGAAGCCGGTGGGGGAACGGAAAATCGTCACCATGGGGGTCGGGTCGGCATCCTCGAGGGATGCGCCATCGAAGAAGTAGTAGGTGCTCAGACGGCGGTTCCAGGCAAGCTGCGCGAGGCGTTCGCCGAAGGCCTCCACCGTCTGCTCCCACTGGGTGCGGTGGTACGCCGCCAGGTCGGTGTGGGCGGTCTGCACCACGCCGATGCCCTGCTCGTTGAACTCGCGAGCGCTCAGGCGTGCGGGCTCTACGGGTTCTGCTGACTCTGTGAGAGCGTTCGCGGGGGTCTCTTCGGGGGTGTCCTGCTCAGCCTGCTCTGCTGCGGTGAGTTCAGTGCTGGTGAGTTCAGCATCGAGAAGCTCAAGATCCTCAGCGGCGTTCAGCTCAGCCTCTGCCGCCGCCTTTGCCTCGTTGCGGGTCCACAGGCGCAGCTCGCGGGCAATCTGCGCGCGTCCACGATGCAACGCCGACTGCCATGAGCCGAACTTTGCGCGCACCGCACCCAGAGGCGGCACCTCACCAATCAGGGTCTGAATGGTCGACCAGTAGCCGTACGCGAGAGCCGTCGGTTCGCGGTCGTAGCGGGCGCAATAGCTCAAAAAGAGGCTTAGAGTCTTCGACGCGAAATCGTCGGGTACCTCGGCGGCGTCAATGTACCACTCGTTCTCGAGCGCCTCCGCCGGGTAGATGCCGGTGCGGAGCATGCCGAGGGTCCAGTCGCCGTCACCGAGGGTGTCTTTTGCAGTCTCCACGGGCGCGGGCCAGGCGGATTCACCCTCCATGCTGGCGGCGAGCAGAGTGTACAGGCTGCCGCCCTCGGTGCCGATTTCTTCGGCGCCGCGCTGCCTGATGTCTTCAACGGTCTGCGCGTACGCCTCTTCCTCCAGCTGGGAGTAGGGGTGCGCGGCAAGGTACTTGAGCGTTGCACCAATCTTCGCAAGGATGGTGGCGATATCTTCACTGCCAAAGTGGCGTGCCTCCAGGGCAGGCGGCAGGTCGTGGATAATATCGCAATCAAGAACCAGCGCCGCGTACTCGGGCTCCGGCGGCAGATCGTAGGCTTCCGCGAAAACGTACCAGAGTCCGCAAGCGAGCATCGGGTAGCTCGGGGCGTCTGCGGCGACCGGGCCAAACTGCCAGATGCCGGAGTTCAGCGCATAGTTCAGATGCTTCTTATTGATGTGCGGGTACAGAAAGCTGAGGCGGCGGAGAACCTGGGTAGGGGTGAACCCCAACGCGGCGAGTTCTGCAATGAGTTCCGCGTACTCGTCGTGAAAATCTAAGTAGCCCTCCGGGGCGTTTGAAAGCGCGGCATGTTCGCGCATTTGGGTCCCTCTTTCATGCGTAGGAGGTGACGGCACCTCGTCGTACCGTGCCGCCGAACCCTGAATGTGTGCACGCAGATAAGGGTGTTTGCGTGGTGTGAGGCCACGTCCTTATCTGCACGAATGAGAGATATTTTTTCAAAAAAATATGCTCTTTTATCTAAATTTATCGCTGGAACTTAGCACTATTCAAATATGTGCACCCTTAACACGCCTTCTTGCGTAAAGATGACATTGTTTAGCATCCCCACAGGGCAAAATATGCACAAAAAGTCATATTCTGCACCGAAAAGTGGCATGGGGATGATGCCCGCTCTATCGAAAATATTACCCAGCATAGCGACTAAAACGATGTGTCAAATAAGCCTCGCGCTGACTCACCCAGCCCAGTTGCCGCTTCGCCCCAGAAGTGTGCCGAAATATGCGAAACTGGAAGGATGAGCGAACACCCCCTCCCGAGCAGCATCCGCCCGCGCGCGGATCGAGCTACAGACCCCGCGCCCGGCAGCGCCGCAGGCCGCGAAAAACACGAAACCGGCGGCAAAACTGAGCAGCCCGCCGAACACCTCATCAACGCGCTCGCGGTAGAAACCGGCATCGCCCCGCACCGCATCCGCGCCGCCGTAGCGCTGCTCGACGCCGACAACTCCGTGCCCTTCATCGCCCGCTACCGCAAAGAAGCAACGGGCGCGCTCACCGACACCCAGCTGCGCACCATCCAGTCGCGCCTGAGCCAGCTCCGCGCCCTCGAAGAGCGACGCAACCGCGTGCTTGAAGCGCTCACCGAACGCGCCGACGAAGGCCTCATTGACCCGCTCACCCTGCTGCAGCTGCGTTCCTCGCTCATGAACGCCGCCACCATCGCAGACGTGAACGCCATCTACGCCCCCTACCGTAGCGAGCGTGTGACCCGCGCCCAGATGGCACGCGCCGCAGGGCTCGACTCGCTCGTCGAAGACCTGCTGGAGGTGCCCCTCGCCGACGCGCACGCCATTGCCGCCGCGTACATTACCGACGGCACCGAAGAGGATGAGGAAGAGGGCGTTGAAGCTTCGGAGGCGGAAGAAGCCCTGCAGATTCACAGTGCCGAAGAAGCCCTCGACGGCGCCCGCGCGATTCTGATTGACCGCGCCCTCACCGACCCGGTGCTCAGCGAAAAGCTCCTCAAGCGCCTGCGTGAGGGTGGCGTGATTGAGTCCCGCGTAATCGCCGGTCACGAGAGCGACGGCGCGAAGTTCTCCGACTATTTCGCCTTCTCAGACCGTATTCGCTCCATCCCGCCGCACCGCGTGCTGGCGCTGCACCGCGCCAAGGACGCCGGCGTGGTACGCCTCAAGGTGGATGTGGCACCCGCCCCCGTGGCGCTCAGCCGCCTGAGCGGTGCCGCCCGCGCCGAGGCAGAAGCCGCCGCCGAAAACTACGAGAACGTACGTTCTGCATACGAGCGTGAAGTTGCCGCCGCGCTACGTATCCCCGTACAGGTGCTCAACACCGTCGACGACGAAGACCGCGTGCTCGGCTGGCTCGCCGCGACCGTACGCACCGCATGGCGCAGCCACCTGCGCCCGCGCCTTGCCGAACGTATTCGCCACCAGCTGCTCGACGCCGCCGCGCAGCACGCGACCGAGGTGTTCGCCTCCAACCTGCGCGATATTCTGCTCGCCGCACCCGCCGGGCATAAGACCACCCTCGGCCTGGACCCGGGTCTGCGCCACGGCGTGAAGTACGCCGTGGTGGACGGCACCGGTGAGCCGCTGCGCGTGGGCACCGTCTACCCGCACGCTCCGCGCAACCAGTGGACAGAGGCACTGCACGAGCTTTCCGCAGCCTGCCGCGAGGAGCGCGTGGAACTCATCGCCATCGGCAACGGCACCGCAAGCCGCGAAACCGACAAGCTCGCCAGCGAACTCATTCGCGCCCTGCGCGAGGAAGGCGTAGAAGCACCCCAGAAGGTGACCGTTTCGGAGGCGGGCGCATCCGTCTACTCTGCCTCCGCCCTTGCCGCTGCGGAGCTGCCCGACTACGACGTGACCGTGCGCGGCGCCGTCTCCATCGCGCGCCGCCTGCAGGACCCGCTCGCCGAGCTCGTCAAGATTGACCCGCAGTCCATCGGCGTGGGCCAGTACCAGCACGACGTGCCGCCCGCCGCCCTGCGCCGCGCCCTCAACGACACCGTCGAAGACTGCGTGAACGCCGTGGGCGTGAACCTCAACAGCGCCTCCGTGCAGCTGCTCGCGCACGTGGCGGGTGTGGGCACTGCGACCGCCGAACGCATTGTCGCCTACCGAACCGAACACGGTCCCTTCGCGAACCGCCAGCAGTTGCTAAACGTGCCGCGACTGGGCGCGAAAACCTTCCGCCAGGCGGCAGGATTCATTCGCATCCGTGGTGGCGAGGAACCGCTGGACGCCTCCGCGGTGCACCCGGAAGCGTACCCGCTCGCGCGCCGCATTATTGCTGACGCCCAGGCACGCAACGGCGCCCACTGGGTTGCCGGCGCCCTGGGCACCTCGGACGGTAGCGACCCGCTCGCCGGGTTGAACCCCGCCGACTACGTGCAGGAGAGCGACACTCAGAGTGATACCCAGGCGAGCGCGGAAGAAAACACCGCCGGCGTGTACACGGTCGAGGACATCTTCGCCGAGCTGCGCCGCCCCGGCCTGGACCCGCGCGGCAGCTTCCGCACCGCACGCTTCTCCGAGTCCGTCTCCCACTTCGAGGATGTGCGCCCCGGCATGGTGCTCGAGGGCACCGTCTCGAACGTGGCGGCATTCGGCGCGTTCGTGGATATTGGCGTGCATCAGGACGGCCTCGTACACATCTCGCAGATGAGCCGCGGCTACGTGGCGAACCCGCACGATATCGTGCGCAGCGGCGACATTGTGCGGGTGCGCGTGGTGGAGGTTGACCCGGTGCGCCGCCGCATCTCCCTCTCCCTGCTGGTGGAGGACGAGAACTAGCGGACGAGAGCTAACGGGCGAAAAATAGATACGGAGCGCTCGCCGGTTTATTGAACAATCCGAGAATGAGCATTCTCTAAAATCTCGGCTCCCCACAAGAGCACACAAAAGCCCCGACAAGCACTAACTGTGCCTGTCGGGGCTTTATGTAGATGTGTTTCGGGCTTTATGCCCGAGCTACACCTTAGAAGTCGATGTTCGCCGGGTCAGCGCCAATACGACCCTCGGGGCTGGAGAGCGCATCCACAGCCGCGATGTCCTCAGCGGTCAGCTTCACGTTCACCGATGCCAGGTTCTCCTCAATGCGGGAGGGAGTCACGGACTTCGGGATAGCCACGGTGCCCTTAGCAAGGTGCCATGCCAGAACGACCTGCGCGGGGGTTGCGCCGTGGCGCTCCGCAATTTCAGCCAGCACGGGGTTCTGCAGCAGGTCGCTGCCGTTACCCAGCGGGCTCCACGCCTGAGTCACGATGCCGTACTCGGCGTGAACGGCGCGCAGCGCCTCCTGCGAGAAGTAGGGGTGCAGCTCAATCTGGTGGATGGCCGGAACCACGCCGGTTTCCTTGATAATCTCGCGCAGCTGCTCCTCGGGGAAGTTCGATACACCAATCGAACGGACCTTACCCTGCTTCTGCAGCTCAATCAGCGCGCGCCAGGAATCCAGGTACAGGCCCTGCTGCGGCTTAGCCCAGTGAATCAGGTACAGGTCAACGTAGTCGGTGCCCAGCTTCTCCAGGGAAGCCTCGAACGCCTCGAACGCGCTCTCGTAGCCCTGGTCGGAGTTCCACAGCTTGGTGGTGAGGAAGATGTCCTCGCGAGCTACGTTAGAGTTAGCGATAGCGCGGCCCACGCCCGCCTCGTTGCCGTAGATAGCGGCGGTGTCGATGTGGCGGTAGCCGACCTCCAGGGCGGTGCCCACGACCTTCTCGGCGACCTCGTCCTCAACCTGCCACACGCCGTAGCCCAGCTGCGGGATGGTTCGGCCGTCGTTGAACTTTACGTTGGGTACGTTGTAGCTCATGATGCTCCTTAGAGTGGGGGAGGTGGCGCCTCCCGAAGGGGTGCTTTGGATAGTTCTATCAAGGCTACGCCCCAGAGCCCCCGTTGAGAAGAGCCGGGCCAGAAACGGGTGCGAATCTAGCCCGAGGCGTAACCAGATGACAAAAAATGACGGGTACCAGACATACTGCTCGGGCTGGATGGCGGCTACCGCTCGACAGCCGGCGCGAAGAGCTCGCGCACATCCTCAGCCGTGACCGCCGCGGAGGCGAACTCGCCTTCACCGACCACTGCATCGAAGAGCGCGGCCTTCGACTCCTTGAGCTGCATGACCTTTTCCTCGATGGTGCCCTCGGCGACCAGGCGGTAGACGTGCACCTCCTTGTCCTGGCCAATGCGGTGAATACGGTCCACTGCCTGCTGCTCGGCGGCGGGGTTCCACCACGGATCCATGATGAACACGTGGTCCGCCTCGGTCAGGTTCAGACCGAAACCGCCGGCCTTGAGCGAAATCAGGAACACCGGCGCGGCCCCGGCGCGGAACGCCTCGATGACCTCGGCGCGGTTGCGGGTCGAACCGTCCAGGTACAGGTGGCCGATGCCCTCCTCCGCCAGGCGCGCCGATATGCTCTTGAGGTAGCCGGTGAACTGGCTGAACACCAGCACACGGTGGCCCTTCTCGAGCAGGTCGGGCAGCTGCTGCACCAGGTAGTCACGCTTGACCGAGGACACCCCGGCGTAGGCTTCCGGGTCAATCAGAGCGGCATCCAGCGCCAGACGGCGTAGCAGGGTCAGCGACTGGAAGATCGTGAAGCGGTTCTTGTCCATGTCTTCCAGCAGGCCCAGCACCTTCTGGCGCTCGCGCTGCAGGTGCGTGTCGTAGATGCGGCGGTGACCCGGAGCCAGCGGCAGGTTCACGCGCGTATCGTTCTTCGCCGGAAGCTCCGCCGCCACCAGCTCCTTGGTGCGGCGCAGCATGAGCGGGCGGATGCGCCGGCGCAGACGAGCCGCCGTCGCCGCGGCATGCGCCGGGTCCTCACCGGACTCCGCCGGGCGGGCATACAGGTCACGGAACGCGCGGGCGGAGGGGAACAGACCGTCCGCCACGATTGCCAGCAGCGCCCACAGCTCCATGAGGTTGTTCTCAATGGGCGTGCCGGTCATCGCAATCTTGGTGCGGGCGGGCATCGCGCGGGCGATGGACCAGGCGCGGGTGCCGGTGTTTTTGACGAATTGCGCCTCGTCCAGTAGGAGCGCACCCCAACCTTCGGGGGCGGACTGCTCGCCCGTGAATTCGTCAACGGTACGGCCTAGCGTGCGGGCGTAGCCGGTGTATGCTTCCTCGTCCATGCGCAACAGCGTATAGCTGGTCAGCACCAGGTGCGCCCTGGCAACCCGCTCAGCCAGCGGGGTCTTACCGGCGGTGGTTTCGGTAATGGTCACGACCTTCGCCTCGGGCAGGAAGCGTTCCGCCTCCGCCGCCCAGTTGGCGATGACGGAGGTCGGCGCAACCACGAGGAAGGGCGCGAACGGCTCGACGCTCTCACCGCGCTCGGCGGCACGTTCGGAGGCGGCACGATGCTCCTCGATCGCGTGGGCGAGTAGGGCGAGAGCCTGCACGGTCTTACCCAGACCCATATCGTCGGCGAGAATACCGCCCAGACGCTGCTCGTACAGGAACGACAGCCACTGGAAACCCTCCACCTGGTAGGGGCGCAGGATCGCCTGCAGGCCGGTGGGTACCGGGCAGCTCGGAATAATCTGGCGGGAAGTCTTCTTGCGAGAGGTCTTCTGGAGCGCGGGGGAATCCTGAGCGCCCTTGTCAGAGGTCTTTTCGGCGCTTTCTTCGGTGCTTTCCTCGGCATCCTCCAGGCCCTCAACCAGCTCCAGTAGCGAACGCACCTGAGCATCCCACCGCGCGGTCGTATGCACGCTCGCCGCCAACGACTCCAGCTCAGAGAACAGCCCCGCCTGGTGCCGGTTAATGCGCAACTCATCGCCCGCATCGTCAAGTTCGCGAGCCTCCGCGATGAGGGTGCGCAGGGTCTTAAACTCGGGTCGACGCAGCGAAAAATAGGTACCGTTACCGAGCAGAATACGGTCCGCCCCGCGATCGAGTGCCTCAAAAATCTGGGCGAACGGCACGGTCCAGTTATTGACCTTTACCGCAATGCCCAGGCCGAACCAGTCGCGAGAATTGCCCTCGCTCACGGTGATTTCAATGAGCGCGTCGGTTGCCTCCACGAACTCCGGTGCGGTGCCGTTAAAACGCACCTGAACAGCGGAAACACGGCGAAGTTTCGGCAGAATCGCGCTGAGCAGCTCGCGGGTTTCCCAGCCTTCGATGCGGCGCTCCTCCAGCCCGGAAAGCGCCGGATGGGCGGCAAGAATTGCGCGCACCGAACGCAGTACGCGCGCCTCAAAACGCTCATCACGAATCTCGCCGCCCTCTTCACCGGGGTAACCGAAAACGGGCAGGGAGTACACATCGGAGCCGGCCGCAGGATTCTGTGTGCTCGCCTCTTGCGCGCTCGCCTCCTCTGCACTGTCCTCCGCGAAGGGGTTCAGTGGGTACTCCCAATGCCAGCTCAGCTGCGCGTCGTGGCGTACCTGCTCGTCAAAGCTGATTTCAAGCACCAGATGCGGCGGCTTCACGCGAGGTAGCGCCAGCGCCGGATCGGGGGTCAGCGAGGGAATGGAACGGCTGAGCGCGGGCAGGTACTCCTTCTGGAACGTGGCGCGTTCCGCGGCAGGAATATGCACGGTTCCGGCGCTAATCAGCGATTCGGAGGCGGCATCGAGCGGCTCGACCAGGGGGATGAGCGCCAGCTCCACGCCCTCGGGCAGTTCGGGTACGGCGGGGGAGTAGCGCACCCGTTCACCCTGCGCCGGGTTGATGGTCGGGGCAGAGGGTTCAGTAGGCGCCTCCTGCGCGTCCTTTTGGGCAGCCTTTTGAACGAAAGATTCGCGGCCCACTTCATCCAGTGCGCCGGGGCGCGCGGTCTTCCAGTGCACCGCCTTTGCCGCCTGTTCGTACTCCTGCTGGGCGAGCCCGCCCAGGGCAAAGAAGCCGGTGCGCGGGGTGCCGATGGGGTGGCAATGCGCGGCGGGCAGCCAGAGCTGGCGCAGTAGTTCGCCTTCGCGTCCTTCCCAGCTGAGCGCGGCTTGAAGTTGCAGGCCGGCGCCTTCTGCGTGCTTCTCAGCGCTGGCGTGCAGGCGCACCTGCGCGGGGCTCAGCACGGCGTAGTTCACTTCGCGGCCGTTGACGAGCAGGGGCAGGCTAATATCCTCTGCGCGGGCGAGCACATCCCAGAGCAGAGTGGAGGCAGAGGCACTAATCGAGATCCAGTCGCGGTGCGAGGAGTACATGTTCTGCCAGGGGCGGGCAATCGAGTAGAGCTCGGCGAAGAATCGTTCGTGTTCGGGGTAGATTTCGTGCCGTCCAACGGGGCCGCCCACGCTGGAGGCGAAGGTTTCCCAGCTGAGCCCACCCTTGATCCAGCGCCCGGTTTTGGACGCCATGAGCGGGCGTGCGAGCAGGTTGATGGCCGGGGTTGCGCCGGGCATATTGCGGCCGCGCGCGTAGGAGCCGGAGACACTCAGCGAGAAATCCAGGGCACCACTCACGCGCATGGAATCGATGCCCGCAAGGTCCTGACGTGCGGAAAGAACGGAGGAGAGGTCGCGTCGCCAGGCAGAAATCTTGGAGGCGGAACCATCGAGCACGGTAGGGGAAGAGCCTAGCTCGTTGAGCGCGAAGCTTCCCTGCGCCTCGTCGCGCGTACCGTGTGCTGCGGCGCCGTATTCTGCTCCCTGTTCTGCGTTCTGCTCCGCATCGGGCGCGGGCAGTTTTGCCGCGGTGGTGAGCGCACCGGAGGCGCGCAGCGCCGCGAGCGGGTCGGCGGATTTCTTCGCCTCCGCAACGTCCGCGCTCTTTGAATCTGTGGATTCCTTTATTGCTGATCCTATTGCGTCTGTCGCACCCTTCGCTGCGGCACCGGGTACGCCGACCGGTCCGGGGTGTTCGCTGAGTGCCTTTTTCGCTACGGAGGCGCGGTCGAGCGCGGTGAGCATGAGCGCTACGGCGTGCTTGCAGTCGGTGAGCACGGGGCAGGTGCAGCGGGCGGTGAAGGTTGCGGAGCCGCTGACGGCGGGGAAGAAGCGAATGGTCACTTCGTAGGGGATGATGGTGCTTCCGTTGACGAGCCCGGTGAGGGTTCGCTCGTCTTCGTCGTAGCTGTAGCGGATGACTTCGCGGTTGCGCTGGTAGGCGACACCGCGCTGGTAGGTGCGGTGCCCGGCCTGGCGAATGATCTGCGGTACGGTGACGGGAATTTCGGGGAAAGGGTTGTTGGCGCTCACCAGCTCATTATCGCGTATTGTGCGGGCTTGCGCCTTGTCGCCGGTTATTTGCTGGCGGCTGCCGTGCTGGTTGTCGGGCTGGTTGCTGGGGCGACTATTGAGCGGTGGTTTAGGGCGTATTTCGTATTTGTGGTGGGGGAGTTTTTAGCGCATAAAAACACCGGTATTCACATAGGATATTCCGCACCGTATCAAAAATTCACCCCATTTAAAACTTTCCCACAAGCCAAAACGCTAATAATCTAAATCTCTTTCACAAAACGCTTTACTTAACTTGAGAAAATGCTGTAAGCTAAACCCAGCTTCAAGAGTTTCGACTGATAAGCTCCGACTATGGTCGAACGCCAACCCCATGTTCACGGGTGGCTCGGATGACGAAGCGGTTTGTATTCACCACCGGAATAACCGGTGGTAATTGGTACAGACAAGAGCAACGCGAAAGGATCGCGCCACTCACGGCGCAGGTTGTCACATGTACAACGACTCTGCAACCGAAGCAGCAATCTCTCTGAACCCCTCCCGCTCCTACCAGGAAAGCCTGCGTGCCGCAGCTGTCCCCGCGCGAGGCGGATACACCGCAGTCAGCATTGACGATTACTCCCGCATTTCTTCTAAGCGCGACGAGTTCCTGAACTTCCTCCTTCTGCCGAACCCCGAGGGCATCCCCGCTATTGAGTATGCCGGTCTGCGCGTAGCGTAGCATTAGGGGTATGAATTTCTCCGGTATGCTCCTGGACTCCGACGTTCTTGCGGAGATCCGTAAGGCGGATCCTGACCCCGCCGTGGTCGCTTTTCTGCGCCGCCGCTCGTTCCGACACATGTACATTTCTGTGCTGAGTATTGGCGAGCTGAAGGGTCTGTACCCCTACCCGGAAACTGATCGCTGGATTACGGAACTTCTTGAGCGCTTTGGCGACCACGTTATTAATGTGGACGCGCGCGTGAGCCTCGAGTGGGCGGGCCGTCAGGCGCCGCGCGGCGTGCATGCCGTGGGTCGTGATGATGCCGGTCCGCTGCCTACCGCCGCCCTGGAGGGTCTGATGGCGGCGAGCGCGAGCGCCTATGATTTGGAGCTGATTTCTTCTAAGGCGCAGGTGTACCGCGCCTGGGGTGTTCAGGCTTCCAACCCGTGGACTGAGCAGTAAAACTTCGCCTGATACACGTCCTCGCGTGCGCGTCTGGATGAATACCTGTGTGAATAGTTGTGAGAACCCGCTTTCGAGTGTTAATCGGAGGCGGGTTTCGTCGTTAATTCGTGGCATGATTGAAGGACGATGAAAAGCACCTCACCTATCTCGCGTTATTCCATGCCCATGCCTCTGTGGCTTCAGGGTGTTGTTGAGCTAATTGTTACTGCCCTGTTCTCTGCGCTTGCTGTGTTTGCGGCGATGTCTGCCGTGTGGGCAACCAAAGGTTTTGGCGACATGGAGTTCTCCTCCGTGGCCGCCATGTCGGCGCACCTGTGGCTTCTGATTCACGGCGTTCCTTTGGATCTTGCGGCTGCTTTTGGTGCTTCTGCCGGCACGATGACGCTGGTGCCGCTGGGTTTGAGTATTCTGCCTCTGCTGCTCTGTTACCGTTCGGGTCGTCGTCTGGCGCGCGCTTCGTATGAGGGTGAGTTTTTGATTCCGGTGCTGTCCGGTTCGGTGACTTACGCGCTGATTAGTTCGGCGATGTACGGTTGGGCGAGCCCGCATCCGCAGCCTCTTCAGGCGTTGAATGCTGCCCTGGTGCCTTTGGGTATTGTGGTGGCTGGTCTGATGTGGGGTGGCTACCGTGAGGCGCGTTCGCTCTCGCGCATGGTGGGTGTTGATACTGCGGAGCAGATTTCGCAGATGAGTCAGTATTCGCGTTGGGCGGGTTCGTATGCCTGGGCTGTGGTGCGTGCCGCGGTGGTTGCTTTTGTGGCGCTGGTCGGTCTGGGCGCGGTGCTTTTGGGTATCGGTATTTTGGCGGGCTGGTCGCAGATTGTTGCCACCTACCAGGAGCTGCACGCGGGTGCTGTGGGTGATACTGCGGTGACTCTGTTGCAGCTGGGTTTCTTGCCGAACTTGGTGATTTATGCGATTGCGTGGTCGACCGGTGCCGGTTTCTCCTTTGGCGCGGGTACCTCGGTTGGTTTGACCAGTAGCGATGCCGGTACTTTGCCGATGCTTCCGATTCTGGGCGCTGTGCCCGAGTCCCTGGGAAGCGCCGGCCTGCTGGGTCTGCTGGTGCCGCTGGCTGCCGGTGCGATTGCTGGCTGGTGGTTCTTGCGTGAGGGTGAGGATCACCTGGATGAGTGGGTTGCGCTGAAGGTTCCCTTCCGCCCGCTGTCTGCGCTGATTTCTGCTGTGGCGTTGGGCGTGGTGACCGGTATTCTGACGTCCTTTGGTGCCCTGTGGCTGGGCTGGATTTCGTACGGCTCCCTGGGTATTGGTCGTTTTACGGAGGTTGGTGCTGAGCCGCTGACCTTCGCGGCGCATACCGCGTTGACGGTGGGTGCCGGCGTGACTTTCGGTATGCTGCTGAGCCGCGCCCTGGTGCCGGACAGCAGCCGTGAGCTGCCTCGTTTTGCGGATGAGCGCCCGAACCTGGGTGAGCGTCTGATGAGCTTTACTGCCTCGACCCGTGAGCGTTTTGCGGAGTACCGTGAGCAGCGTGCGCAGGCGCGTGCGGAGCGTATGGAGCGTGAGGCTGAGGAAGCCGCCGCACGTGAAGCGGCAGAGCGTGAAGCAGCAGAGCGTGAGGCGGCTGAACGTGAAGCTGAGGAGGCGGCACGCGCACAGACTTCCGAGAACGTTGCTGAGCCTGAACAGTCTGCGGTGCCCGATGTGGCGACCGGTCACGTTCCGGTCCACCCGCTGGAGCCGGTGGTTGCCGTCCCCGTGGAGGCGACCGAGCAGCTGGCGCAGCGTGCGGCGGCGGACGCTTTCGCTGACATCATTGGAGAACACGAAGAGGCAGCCGAGAAGGCTGCATCTGAGAGCGCTGCGGTGGAGGAATCTGCCGCTGAGGAGCCCGCCTCCGAAGAGGCTACTGCTGAAGAGAGCTCCGCTGAGGAGTACGAGCCGATTGAGGCCGTTCAGCAGGTCGATTACCTGCACTCTGCCCACGCTGACTCTGCACAGGCGGAGGATTACGAGAGCATCGAAGCATCCGCCGAGCCCGCATCCTACGATCCCACCCTGTACGCGCAGGACCCCTCCGAGGAGGAGACCCGCGAACTGATTCAGGAGCCCGTCTACGAGGCTACTGAGCTTGCGGAATCTCAGCGCGTATCTGATGCTGACGAGTCTGCAGAGCAGGCGCCGCGATCGAAGGGCCGCGCGAGCCGCATTATGGCGTACTTCGGCTTTGGCATTGAACAGCCCGCCGCGGCGCAGGGTTCCGAGCCCGCAGAGAGCACCCACGCTGAGTCCGCCGCGCTGGATTCCACTCAGGACCGCGCCAATGACCGCGCATATGAGCGTGCGCAGAAGCGTGAGGCGAAGAAGGCGGCTAAGGCGGCACGCAAGAAGCAGAAGAAGGACGCCGACCGCGACTTTATGGATCGCGAGCTGGACGTTCTTTCAGCCGATCAGGCGATGAGCCGCATCTTTGAGGTTCGTAGCCAGACCGGCATCCTTCCGCTGGTGACCGATGAGGCATCGACTGTGGAGCTGCCCCCGCTGGATGTCAGCTCCTCGAAGCCCCAGGGTTCTAGTGCACAGGGTTCTAACGCCCCAAAGAAGAACTAGCGAGCAGAAGAGCTAGAGCTGGATGCGCCGGTGAGCTTGTCCATCGTGCCCTGGAACTTCTGGTCGCAGGTGTACATGTCGGTCTGGGTCAGTGCGGCGGCGCGGCACTGACGGTACTCCTGCGCGCCGGGCATGAAGGCAAGACCAATGCCACCGAGCAGGGTCATGGCGCCGTAGATGATGCTGACGCCCGCGGCAATGTAGAAGAACCAGGGGCCGCGGTAGATTGCGGTACGCACGATCGCAATAACGCTCAGGGTGATGCCAACTAGCGCGAAGAGGAAGAGCGCCAAGAAGAGCGGCATCGTGGAGAGCACGAAGGAAGACGCCGCAAAAATCACCAGCGCGGCAACAATGAGCATGAGCGAGGTGCGAATATTCGCCTTCTGCTGCTCGATGGGGTCGATGGGCTTACGCGGCTTCTTGCCCTGAGGTGCCCGATGCTGCGGCATCATGCTCTGAGGTGCCTGCTGAGGCGCTCGCGGCGGAACCTGCTGGTTCTGCGGTGCGCCGTTGTTCGGGGTGGGCTGCTGCGGCGTGTTGTTCGGTGCGTTGTTCGGAGTGTTCTGCGGGGGAGTAGACATACCTATAAGGGTACCGCCCCGTTCGCACGTGTTGAGCTCGTGACCTATTAAGTTTGTGCCTGGTGAACCCCGGTGAGGATTCATCCCGCCGGGGTTTCTTCGTGCTCACCTTTGGGGTTCGGCAGTGGTGTGTGTCTCGGCATTCCTTGGATAAGAGTGTGAGACGGGCTATACTGGTGGGGTGCGAATTGTGGTTATGGTATCCGGCTCCGGAACGAATCTTCAGTCCATCCTCGACGCCGTAGCGGCGGGCGAGCTTCCCCTCGAAATTGCGGCAGTGGGCGCCGATAAGCCCTGTCTGGGTATTGAACGTGCCCAGGCGGCTGGTGTACCCACCTTCCTGGTACAGCCCGGGGACTACGCCGACCGCCCCTCCTGGAACCGCGCGCTGGAAGAAAAGATCGCCTCCTACGAGCCCGATTACATTGTGTTCGCCGGCTTCATGCGCATTGTTGACGCGCAGCTGGTTGAGCGTTTCAGCAACCGCATCATCAACACCCACCCCGCCTTGCTGCCCTCCTTCCCGGGTGCGCACGGCGTGCGTGATGCCCTGGCGCACGGTGTGAAGATTACCGGCCTGACCGTCCACTTTGTGGATGCTGGCGTTGACACCGGCCCCATTCTCGCCCAGGCGGCAGTGCCCGTTCTGGATGACGACACCGAAGAGACCCTGCACGAACGCATTAAGGTGCAGGAGCGCCGCCTGCTCGTGCAGACCATCGCGTCTCTCGCTGAATCTCACAGCTAGTTCCGCCCACTACATTTTTCGCGGCGGAATGAGCCGAGCTCAAACCCCGCCGCCCATACACGTTCCGTTGTGGCACCCGCGTACCCTCGAGGAGCCGGTGCACAGCGGCGGGGAATACCCCCACACATATCCTGCCCTTCTTCGCGGGTAGGCTACGTCCATCCACCAGCTGTGCCGCCGAAATCCGGCGTGCACGTCTAAAGCATCGGAGTATTTGTGTCTCTTATTGAGCTCGATCGCGTGCCCCTGCGCCGCGCCCTGATTTCCGTCTACGACAAGACCGGTCTGGAGGAGTTCGCCCGCGGCCTGCATGAGGCTGGCGTTGCGCTGGTTTCCACCGGTTCGACCGCAGCAACCATCGCGGCAGCAGGCGTACCCGTCACCGAGGTCACCGAAGTTACCGGTTTCCCCGAGTGCCTCGAAGGCCGCGTGAAGACCCTGCACCCGCGCATCCACGCAGGTATTCTGGCTGACCGCCGCAAGCAGGAGCACATCGACACCCTCGGCGAGCTGGATGTCGAGCCTTTTGACCTGGTCGTCGTGAACCTGTACCCCTTCGTTGAGACCGTCGCATCCGGCGCAGGTCAGGACGCCATCATCGAGAAGATCGACATTGGCGGCCCCTCCATGGTTCGCGCTGCCGCGAAGAACCACGACGCCGTCGCTATTGTTGTGGATCCCGCAGACTACGCACGCACCGTTGAGGCCGCTAAGAACGGTGGTTTCTCCCTGGACGAGCGCCGCCGCCTTGCCGCTGGCGCATTCGCCCACACCGCCGCATACGATACCGCTGTGGCAACCTGGACCGCATCCCAGTTCCTGCAGGATGAGGACGCTAACTTCTGGCCCCCGTACGCTGGCCTGGGCTTCGAGCGCAGCGAGACCCTGCGTTACGGCGAGAACCCGCACCAGCGTGCCGCCCTGTACGTTGACCCCGCCGCAGCCCCCGGCATTGCTCAGGCTGAGCAGCTGCACGGTAAGGCGATGAGCTACAACAACTACGTTGACGCTGACGCCGCTCTGCGCGCCGCATACGACTTCGACGAGCCCGCTGTTGCCGTTATCAAGCACAACAACCCCTGCGGTATTGCTGTGGCAACCCCCGGCGCGGCTGACCCCATTGCGGATGCTCACGCGAAGGCACACGCCTGCGACCCGCTGTCCGCATACGGTGGCGTGATTGCCGCTAACCGCCCGGTGACCGCCGCAATGGCTCAGACCGTCAAGGGCATCTTCACCGAGGTTGTTGTGGCTCCCGGTTTCGAGCCCGAGGCGCTGGAGATCCTGCGCGAGAAGAAGAACCTGCGCCTGCTGGTTCTGCCCGAGGACTTCGCCCGCGAAGCTATCGAGTACCGCCCCATTTCCGGTGGTGCGCTCTTCCAGGAGGCTGACCGCCTGCAGGCTGAGGGCGACGACCCGAAGAACTGGACTCTGGTTGCCGGTGAGGCTGCTGACGAGGCAACCCTGCGCGACCTCGAGTTCGCGTGGCGTGCACTGCGTTCGCCCAAGTCCAACGCTATTCTGCTGGCCGATAACGGCGCCGCTGTGGGCATCGGTATGGGCCAGGTGAACCGTGTGGATTCCTGCAAGCTCTCGGTTGAGCGCGCGAACACCCTCGGTGGTGAAGGCAACGAGCGTGCCCGCGGTGCGGTTGCAGCATCTGACGCGTTCTTCCCCTTCGCTGACGGCCTGCAGGTTCTGCTGGACGCTGGCGTGCGTGCCGTTGTGCACCCGGGCGGTTCGATTCGCGATGAGGAAGTTATCGAGGCGGCTAAGGCTGCTGGCGTGACCATGTACCTGACCGGTACCCGCCACTTCTTCCACTAAAAACGTGTAGCGGGCTCAGCTAGCGCTGAGCTGCCTGCCGTGAGCGGGGCATTCCGGGGTGAACCTTTTGAGGTGACCCCGGGGTGCCCCGCTTTTTCGTGCTTGCTACTTAGGACGTCCGCAGGGCATCCGTATTGTGGGCAAGCAGATTTATAGAATTTTTGCTCTATTTTGCGCCGAATTTGCGCGTGAGGGCGCGTCAACGGTGGCCGGGATGCGCACGGATCGGCTAAAAGTTCGCTAGGATTAGGTTGTGCCTAAAGTCAGCGAAGAATACAAAAAGAACAGGCGTTCTCAGATTGTAGAGACCGCCCGCGAATGCTTCATCAAGCACGGTTATCAGAAGGCTTCGATGAGCGACATTATTGCGGCCACCGGCCTGTCTGCTGGAGCGATTTATAACCACTTCTCTTCCAAGGATGAGATTATCCTGGCGGCAGCCCGCATGGACATGGCGCCCTTCGACCGCATCCGCGCCGAACAGCCCTGGGACTACGTGTTCGGGTGCCTGAAGGTGCTGGACACCCCCAAGATTCGCCGTCACCTGCTCGTCACCTGGGGTGAGGCTGTGGCAATGCCGCAGCTGGCGACCGTGGTTTCTGAGCAGCTGAGTTACCTGCGCGATCAGTCCCTGGAGCGCTACCGCACCTGGGGTGCCGCTGAGCTGGACTTCACCGAAGAGGAGCTCGAGGAGTGGCTGACCGTGATTGGCGCCGCGGTGCTGTCGGTTCTGACCGGTTACGTGGTGCAGACCCAGCTGGTGGCTGGCGGTAAGAAGGAAAGCGCTCGCGAGGCGTACCTGGAGTATGCTTCCGCTATTCTGCGTCAGGCGTAGGGTGCGCAGACCTGCGTAAACGGCTGTGATAAGCCTGCCGGGGTGTGTTGCGCGCCCCGCGGCGGACTCGCGCCGACACCGTGAAAACTTCATCATGATGCTTGGTAAAGCCCGTTTTCCTTCTCGAAGGAAAGCGGGCTTTACGGTATTATGAGGTGTAGCTCATATTTTTTCATTCGGGGTTTTCAACCGGAGGCGCCCGCCGCCTCCCGAAGACCGCCCGGCACACGCCGCGGCAGCCCCGATGATGAGCGACCGAAGATAACGCAAAAACACTCCCAGGAGCGTAATGTCCGAGCAGAAGATCCTCGAGATGCCCCTCGCCGACCTCGACCCCGAGGTTGCAGAAGCCATTGAGCTGGAGCGCAAGCGCCAGCAGAACACCCTCGAGATGATTGCATCCGAGAACTTCGTCCCCCGTGCCGTCCTCGAAAGCCAGGGCTCGGTACTGACCAACAAGTACGCTGAGGGTTACCCCGGCCGCCGCTACTACGGCGGCTGCGAATTCGTTGACATCGTTGAGGACCTCGCTATTTCCCGCGTGAAGGAACTCTTCGGCGCTGAGCACGCGAACGTTCAGCCGCACTCCGGTGCGCAGGCGAACAACGCCGTCATGCACGCGCTGCTGAACCCCGGCGACACCATCATGGGTCTGTCCCTGGCACACGGTGGCCACCTGACTCACGGCATGAAGCTGAACGTCTCCGGCAAGCTGTACAACGTTGTTGCATACGGCGTGGACGAGAACGGCCGCGTTGACATGGACCAGGTGCGCGAGCTGGCTCTGGCTGAGCGCCCCAAGCTGATTATCGCCGGCTGGTCCGCATACCCCCGTCAGCTGGACTTCGCCGCGTTCCGCGAGATTGCCGACGAAATCGGCGCATACCTGTGGGTGGACATGGCTCACTTCGCGGGCCTGGTGGCTGCTGGTTTGCACCCGAACCCCGTCCCGCACGCACACGTGGTCTCCTCCACCGTGCACAAGACCCTGGGCGGCCCCCGTTCCGGCTTCATCCTCTGCACCGAGGAACTGAAGAAGAAGATTGACTCCGCTGTGTTCCCCGGCCAGCAGGGCGGCCCGCTCATGCACGTAATCGCGGCAAAGGCTACCGCATTCAAGGTTGCCGCATCTGAGGGCTTCAAGGACCGTCAGAAGCGCACCATTGAGGGCGCACAGATTCTGGCGAACCGCCTGCTGCAGCAGGACGTGAAGGACGCCGGCGTTTCGATTGCATCCGGCGGTACCGACGTTCACCTGGTGCTCGTCGACCTGCGTCACCACGCCCTCAACGGTAAGGAAGCGGAGGACCTGCTGCACGATGCCGGCATTACCGTCAACCGTAACGCTGTGCCGAACGACCCGCGCCCGCCGATGGTGACCTCCGGTTTGCGTATCGGTACCTCCGCGCTGGCGACCCGCGGCTTCGACGCCGAGGGCTTCACCGAGGTTGCCGACATTATCGCCTCCGTACTGCTGCCGAACCCGGACATCGCCGCGCTGCGTGCCCGCGTTGATGCGCTCTGCGCCAAGTACCCCCTCTACCAGGGCAGCGAGAACTGGTAGACCCATGAATAACCCCGTTCGCGCATCCGCCTGTGTGGCTGATGCGAGGGCGGGGTTATTTCGCCCTCTTACTTTTTGCCGCTCTACCCGCTACACCCGTCGAGGGACGTAGCGGGGGAGTGGTACCTCTAGGGGCACACCCTAGAGCCCAACACACAGACCGTCCGTTTCGGCGAACCCGCCGCAATCTATGGAAGGAAAAACAATGCCCCAGATTCTAGACGGTAACGCAACCGCCGCAGCCATCAAGGCGGAGCTGAAGGAGCGCGTCGAGGCGCTCAAGGCTAAGGGCATCACCCCCGGCCTGGGTACCGTCCTGGTCGGTGACGACCCGGCATCCCGCTCGTACGTGGGCGCTAAGCACCGCGACTGCGCAGAGATCGGTATTAACTCCATCCGCGTGGACCTGCCCGGTGACATCACTCAGGAAGAGCTCGACGCAGAGATTGACAAGCTGAACAACGACCCGGCGTGCACCAGCTACATTGTGCAGCTGCCCCTGCCCAAGCACCTGGACACCAACCGCGTTCTGGAGCGCATCGCCCCCGAGAAGGACGCTGACGGCCTGCACCCGACCAACCTCGGCAAGCTCGTGCTGAACGTTTCTGAGCCGCTGGATTCCCCGCTTCCCTGCACCCCGAACGGTGTGATTGAGCTGGTCAAGCGCCACGGCATCGACTGGAACGGCAAGAACGTTGTGGTGCTTGGTCGCGGCATTACCGTGGGCCGCCCGCTGGGTCTGCTGCTGACCCGCCGCGAGGTGAACGCAACCGCAACCCTGGCGCACACCGGTACCGAGAACCTGGACGAGGTACTGCGCGAGGCAGACGTTATTGTCGCCGCCGTGGGTGTTCCGCACGTGCTGAAGGCTCACCAGGTCAAGGAGGGCGCAATCCTGCTGGACGTTGGTGTTTCCCGCGCTGAGGACCCGGAGACCGGCAAGAAGAAGCTCTTCGGTGACGTCTCTCCTGAGGCCGCTGAGAAGGCGTCCTGGGTTTCCCCGAACCCCGGTGGCGTGGGCCCGATGACCCGCGCGGAGCTGCTGGTGAACGTGGTTGAGACCGCGGAGCGTCAGGCGGCATAAGGCTCGCAACATTTCAGAGCTGATAACTCAAAAGGGCGGTGCCCCGGTAGAACAATCTACCGGGGCACCGCCCTTCACACTGTCATCACAAGAAAAGGTAGGTGCTAGAGAATCATCTCGTAGAAGTAGGCATCAGCGAGGTACAGGGTCTCTGCATACTCGACCGGGCTACCTTCTTCGGTGTAGCCGGTTGCGCAGACCTTGAACGCCGCCTCGCCCACGGGGACCTGCTGGTTGAACGCTTCGGCGTCGGCGTCGGTGAAGAGCGCCGCGCTGGTGCGTACGCGAGCGTGCTTGATTGCGTTGGGGGTGTTAGCGAGCTGATCGAGGGAGCTCGAAGCGCCGGACATTTCCGCCATCATGGCGTCCAGAATGCTACTTGCTGCAGCCTTCACAAAGTAGGAACGCTCAAAACCGATGACTTCATGGTCGGCAAGACGTAGACGGCGCACGAACAGCACCTTTTCGCCCACCGGCACGGACAGGTGAGTGGAGATCTCTTCGGTAGCGTCCATCCAGCGGGTCGCAATCATGCGAGTGGAGCCTTCAAAGCCGCGGCGGCGCATGTCGTCAACGAAGGTGTCCACGCGCGGAATGTAGGTTGCGTCGCTACGCTCGGCAACGTAGGTGCCGGAGCCCTGCACGTTGTAGAGCAGGCCGCGTTCAATCAGAACCTTCAGGGCGCTACGAACCGTCTGGCGGCTCACCCCAAAGTTCTGCTGAATCATGCGTTCGGTGGGCAGCTTATCGCCGGGCTTGCCGGGAATAATGTAGCGCTGCTCAATGTAATGGATAACCTGCTCATACTTCGGGCCGGGAATCGGGGGTAGCTCGTAGCGGCTCTCAGCGTTGTGAGCGGTACTTTCGGATGCAGTGGTGCCCGCAGAATGTGAGGGGGCACCGTGGTCGGTGGTCTGTGAGGAGTGTGAATTCATCACCCAATAGTTTACCGTTCAGCCAGAGAAAAAACGCGCACGAGTGAAAATTTCTCTTCCTTCAAACTGGCATAATTAAGACTATGCATTTTTCTACTTCTCCTGCACCGCGCCCGAGCGGTCTGCTTCGCGTGGCAAGCGTGAATGTGAACGGTATCCGAGCCGCCTACAAGAAGGATATGGCAGCGTGGTTGGCGAGCCGTGACATCGACATTCTCTGCCTGCAGGAGGTGCGCGCCCCCGACGCTATCGTGCGTGAGCTGCTGGACGAATCCCAGTGGCATATTCTGCACGCGGAGGCTGCCGCTAAGGGTCGTGCGGGCGTGCTGGTGGCGACCCGCCGCACCCCGAACTCAGCCGGTGAGGTTCTGGAGAACCAGCCGGTCGCAACCCGCTCGAACATCGGCGAAGAGTACTTTGACGACTCGGGCCGCTGGGTTGAGGCGGACTACGTTCTGCCCAACGGCAAGACCCTGACCGTGGTCAGCGCCTACGTTCACTCCGGTGAGGTCGGCACCCAGAAGCAGGACGATAAGTACCGCTTCCTGGAGCGTATGCTGGTGCGCATGCCTGAGTTGGCTAAGCACTCGGACCACGTGCTCATTGTGGGTGACCTGAACGTGGGCCACACCGAGCTGGACATTAAGAACTGGAAGGCTAACCAGAAGCGTGCTGGCTTCCTGCCGAAGGAACGCGCCTACTTTGACCGCTTCTTCAGCGATATCGGCTACCGCGATGTGGCCCGTGAGCTGGCGGGTCAGGTGCCCGGCCCCTACACCTGGTGGTCCTACCGCGGTAAGGCGTTCGATAATGACGCCGGCTGGCGTATCGACTACCACATGGCGACCCCGGCGCTCGCCGAAAGCGCCGTGGAGGCGGTCGTGGACCGCGCGGCAAGCTACGACGAGCGTTTCAGCGATCACGCGCCGCTCGTGGTTGACTACCGCATCGGTGAGTAAGACGCGAACCCACCTACAGATAAGTTTTTGAAGATGTGCTGCACCGTCCGCAGCACCGCACAGGAAGAACTGCACAGGAAATAACTATGGCAGACGAAAAGAAGCAGGATAAGTCCCTCATCCCTAACGCCTCTCAGCAGAAGGCACGTATCTACTCTGGTGCACAGCCGTCGGCTGATTCGATGCACCTGGGTAACTACATTGGTGCCGTGAACAACTGGGTGGCTCTGCAGGAGGACCCGAATAACGAATGCCTGTTCTTCATTCCGGATATGCACGCTATCACCGTTCCTCAGAACCCCGAGGAGCTGCGTGAGCGCACCCGCCTGACTGCGGCGCAGTACATCGCCTCCGGCATTGACCCGACCCGCACCCCGCTGTTTGTGCAGTCGCACGTTCCCGAGCACGCGCAGCTGGCGTGGGTCCTGAACTGCTTCACCGGCTTTGGCGAGGCGTCCCGCATGACCCAGTTCAAGGACAAGTCCCAGAAGCAGGGCGCTGAGAACGCCTCCGTGGGTCTGTTCACCTACCCGATTCTGATGGCTGCCGACATCCTGCTCTACCAGGTGGACGGCGTGCCCGTGGGTGAGGATCAGCGTCAGCACCTGGAGCTGACCCGTAACCTGGCTCAGCGCTTCAACTCCCGCTTCGGTGAGACCTTCGTGGTGCCCGATCCGGTGATTCTGAAGGAAACCGCTAAGATTTACGACCTGCAGGACCCGACCTCGAAGATGTCCAAGTCGGCGGCATCCGATAAGGGCCTGATCAAGCTTCTGGACACCCCCAAGGTCACCCAGAAGAAGATCAAGTCCGCCGTGACCGATGACGGCTCCGTCATCGCCTACGACCGCGAGGCTAAGCCTGGCGTCTCCAACCTGCTCTCCATCTACTCGGCAATGACCGGCGAGAGCATCGATGAGATCGTGGCACGCTACGAGGGCAAGATGTACGGCCACCTGAAGGTCGATCTTGCCGATATCGTGGTGGAGCGCCTCACCCCGGTACGTGAGCGTACCCTCGAGCTGATGGACGACCCCGCCGAGCTGGATCGCCTGCTGGCTGTGGGCGCATCCGCTGCCCGCGAGATCGCTACCGTCACCATTGAGAACGTGTACAAGAAGGTTGGCTTCCTGCCTGCCGCAGCAATCTAGCGCGCTGTTCAGCCTGCCCGGCTGAGGCACCGCATTACCTGCACGACTGAGATGACAGCACAAGAGAACTCTTCGAGCCCCACGACGGCTCCTGTATCCCCGACCCTGAAACCCGGTCACCGCTACCTGAGCGTTATTGCGCATGTGAGCGGTGAGAATGTTCAGCGCCTGGAAGAGTGGAAGCGCGCGGTAGTTGGCGGTGCGGTGGCGCCTATCAGCACGCACGTGACCGTGTACCTGACGGAGTTGAACGAGCCTCTATTGGCTGCGGTGCAGTCCCCGCAGTTCCGCGATGCGCTGGATGTGTCGCGTTTTGAGGCGCGCTGGGGTTCGGTGCAGTCCTTCCGCCCGGTGACCGAGGTGGAGTACCTGAACCTAGAGGCGGGCAAGACCGAGTTCGAGCAGATTCACCAGAAGCTGGTTGACCTGCTCGGTGCCGGTGCGGCATCCTTCCCGTACGTGCCGCACGTGACCTTAGGTCACGGGCTCACGGAGGAGCAGGTGGCGAACGCCCGTGAGGTGTTTGATGCCCTACCCGCCGAGCAGCGTACCTTCACCGTGGATCACCTGCACTGCTACTCCTACGACGGGCAGAACTGGGAAGAAATTGGGGTTCTGCCGCTGCGTTAGTGGCTGGCGCATAAACCCGGCATACATAAAGAGAGATGCGACCGATAGGTTATCGGTCGCATCTCTCTTTATGCTTTCGCTAGGTTTGCCTCAGCGTGAGAACCCTAGTGGGAGTGGCCCTCGTGAGGCTCGCCGGACTCGTGAGCTTCGTGCTCGTGCGCGTCAGCAGAAGCCGAGGAAGAAGCAGAGCCGTGCGAGCCGTGAGCCTCAGCCTCAACCGGTGCAGCGTTCGCGGAAGAAACACCCAGAATCTCGTTCGGGGTCTTGGGAAGCTCCACGCTCATCAGCTCCTTGGGTGCTGCCGGGTTCGACAGAGACACCGCAATGAGCTTCTTGGTCGCCGGGTCGGTCACGTAGGCGGTCTTACCGTCCACCCACAGCGCCGGGCGCTCATCCTGCCAAGTCTCAGACTCGGTCCACGCCTCCATGAGCTGTACGGAGCCCAGCTCGGCACCGGTTGCCGGATCGAAGACACGCAGCTTGCCGTCGGTGGTCAGCAGCAGTGCCTCACCCTGGGGGCCGCGAGCCAGCGAACGGAAGGTGTAGCTCACGCCAGAGGGCAGGGAGTAGACGGTGCGGGTTGCCGCAACGGTGTCGATAATGGAGAACTTCTCGGGGCGCTCCAGCTTAGCGTCCTTGTCGGTCTTGTAGTCCGCCAGAACGTACCGGGAGTCAGCCTTACCAGCCTGGTTACCGGAACGCGAGTACGGGTCCTCGGGGTTGGTAATCTTGGTGAACTTACCGTCCTTGTAGACCAGCGCGCCGTCGGTGCAACCGATGGAGAACGCGCCGTCCTTGGCGATGGCTTCACCGTGAACGCCGGGGCATGCGGGGCTCTCGAGAACGGTCTTACCCTGAGCGTCCACAACAGCGGCACCGGTGCGGGTCTTCGAATCGCCAACCGCTACTAGGTACTGGTCGTTGGGCAGCGGGATTGCGAAGCCGTGGTGCGGCTTCGGCAGGGTGACGGTAGTGGTCTCCAGGGAGGATGCGGTGCGCTTGTCGTGGGTCAGCTTCGCCGGGTCGTACACGGCGAAGGAACCGGTGCCGTCAGCGAATGCCGCGACCTTGCCGTTGTCCTTGATAACGTGACCTGTGTGGTCAGCCGCCAGAGACAGCGAAGACAGCGACGGGGAAGTGGTGTAGTAGTGCGAGTGGTCGCCGTGCGCTACGGACCATACGCCGGTGTCCAGGAAGGTGTAGCTATTGCCGTCTGCAACGACGAGGTGGCGGTTATCGCCAGCGTCGGAGAGGCGCAGGAAGCCTTCCTTGGGGATGTCTGCGAGCAGCTTCATGTCCTTGGCGTCGTAGACGAGCACGCCGCCGTCGTAGGTGATGGCGACGCGGCTTGCCGCGCCCTTGCCTTCGGTAATGGGTGCGGGGGTTGCGCTCGCGGAGGTGGAGGCGCTGGGGCTGGTCTGTGCGTTCTGGGTGGCCTGGGAGCCGCATGCGGTCAGTGCGAGGGCGGCTACTGCGCCGAGTGCGCCGGCGCGGGTGAGGAAAAACTTACGGGTCATGTGCATGCACCAAGATTAACATGAGAATGGTTCTCTATAGTGGTTGATCCTTGGCTCGTATCAGAGTCTGGAAGTGCAGTCTGCGTCGGGCCTGCAAGGCGTCCTGTACTCTTCTCATTCGAAGGGGGATTCCTTCCCAGTCCCACTAGGCGAAAGCCTTGAATCCACCCGTGAAATAACCCATTAGGGCAAAAGAAAACCGGCTCCCTTCCGAAAAGAAGAGAGCCGGTTTCTAGAGGTATCTTTTGCTCGAGTAAGGCTCATGTACCTACTCAGGGCTAAAAATTTAGAGGAGGTTGTTCAGACCTCGTGCCTTGACCTCGCCCACGGCATCCTTGACAGCCTGTGCCTTGGAGCGCGGAGCGACCAGCAGAGCATCGGGGGTATCCACCACAACGATGTCATCGAGACCAATGATAGAGATCTTACGGTCGGTGTTCGCAACAACAATGCCGGAGCAACCGTGGTTAATGACGTTGTCCTTCTCGCCGAGAATGATCAGCTCTTCGCCGCTCTTCTCGGTGTTCAGGCGTGCCACGGCGTCGAAGTCTCCAACGTCGTCCCAGCTGAAGGAACCGGGAACCATAGCGACGTCGCCCGCAGCTGCGGCAGGCTCTGCCACTGCGTAGTCAATAGCGGTCTTCGGCAGGGTCTCCCACACGCGCTCCATGACGGCCTCGCGCTCGGGGGTGTCCCAAGCGTTAGCAATCTCCATGATGCCCGCGTACAGCTCGGGTTCGTTCGCCTCGAGGTGCTTGAGCATCAGGGCTGCAGGTGCCACGAACATGCCTGCATTCCAGGTGTACTCACCGGAATCCAGGTACTTCTGTGCGGTAGCGGTGTCCGGCTTCTCCACGAAGGTGTCCACTGCGTGCGCGTTGGGTGCACCCTCGATGCCCAGGGACTCGCTGGCGTGAATGTAGCCAAACGCGCTGGAGGGCTCGGTGGGGGTAATGCCGATGGTGACAATCTTGCCGGTTGCCGCGGTGATGACAGCTTCGGTCACCACGCGGTGGAACTCGTCCACCGGGCTGATGACGTGGTCAGCTGCGAAGGAGCCGATGATGGCGTCCGGTTCGCGGCGGTGGATGATGGCGCAAGCCAGGCCGATAGCTGCAGCCGAATCCTTGGGGGAGGGCTCCAGTACCAGGTCGGCGGCACGCAGCTCAGGAATCTGCTGGGTAACCGCATTGGCGTGCGAAGTGCCGGTAACTACCATGACGGAACCGTTGCTGAGATTGATGAGACGGTCGTAGGTGTCACGCAGCAGAGAATTGCCCGACGAAGTGAGGTCGAGCAGGAATTTCGGGGCGTGCGCGCGGGACAGGGGCCACAAACGCGAGCCAACACCGCCGGCGGGAATGAGCGGGCGGAATCGAGTGAGTGCAGTATTCATCGCTTCAAGAATAGCGGGTGAATTTGTCATATATCGAATTCTTTTAGGTTTTAACAAAAAAGTGTCAGGTGGCTCTCATTTAGGCGATGTTTGAGGTTAGGTTAAGGTAAGTTCCGCACAAACACAAGGGATTAGGGGATATCGTAAAGAAAATGTGCCCTAATTTGCTTTTAGAACCTGTAAAAAAACCCTAAACAGGGTGTCAGTAAGCTGTGAATTTACCTGATATCTTGGAAGTAACAGACGAACAAAAGCAGTCGGTGAGCACACAGTCATGCCCGGAAGCTGAGGATCACAATGACCCATCAGAACCCGGAAGCTCGCCGTCGCAGCAGGAGGTTATTCAGTGTTGAATGGTTCTAAAGGAACCCTCTACCGCGGCCGCTGGGGCATGTGGTCCTGGGTTGCTCATCGCATTACCGGTATCGCGATTTTCTTCTTCCTTCTTGTACACATCCTGGATACTGCCGTCGTGCGTATCTCTCCGGAGGCCTACAACGGTGTACTGAGCCTGTACAAGAACCCCATCATGGGCCTGGGTGAGACCGCGCTTGTCGCCGCCATCGTCTACCACGCGTTCAACGGTATTCGCATTATCCTCATTGACTTCTGGGGTAAGGCAACCAACTCGCACGTGGAGCACATCCAGGCGAAGAACAAGGACGGCAACGTCGAAATCAGCCAGAAGGCAACTTACACGCACATCAAGATTCTCTGGGTTGTGCTTTTCCTCTGGGCAATCACCGTTGCTGGCTTCGCAGCACGTCACCTGCCGATCGTTTTCTCGCACATGGGAGGTCACTAAACTATGGCTACTCCGCTTAAGCCCCGCACCTATGTACCCCGTCTGCGTGACAACCGCATCGACGGTGTGAAGTACAACCGCTCCTCCTCCAAGCGCAACAACTTTGAGATGTTCGCTTGGCTGGGTATGCGCCTGTCCGGCGTCGTACTCGTCGTGCTGATTTTCGGCCACCTGTTCTCCAACCTCATGGTCGGTGACGGTATCCACGCCATCGACTTCGGCTTCGTGGGCGGCAAGTGGGCGAACCCCTTCTGGCAGGTCTGGGACCTGCTGCTGCTCTGGCTGGCTATGCTGCACGGTGCTAACGGCATCCGCGTCATCATCGATGACTACGCAGAGAAGGACCGCCTGCGCGTTTGGCTGAAGGTGATCCTCTTCGCAGCATGCGCATTCGTCCTGCTGGTTGGTACCCTCACCATCTTCGCGTTCGACCCCTGCCCCTCCGGCGCAGCGGCTGAACTGCTCCCCAGCTTCTGCTCGGCACGCTAACGGCGACGTATCCGAGACAAACGAAAACATCTAAAACACAGAAAGAACATCATGCAGGTACATAAGTACGATGTAGTGATCGTCGGTGCCGGCGGCGCAGGTATGCGTGCCGCCATTGAGGCCGGTCAGCGAGTTCGCACCGCGGTACTGACCAAGCTATACCCCACCCGCTCCCACACCGGTGCGGCACAGGGTGGCATGTGCGCCGCTCTGGCTAACGTTGAAGAGGACAACTGGGAGTGGCACACCTTTGACACCGTCAAGGGTGGCGACTACCTGGTCGACCAGGACGCAGCAGAAATCATGGCTAAGGAAGCTATTGACGCTGTGCTCGACCTGGAAAAGATGGGTCTTCCCTTCAACCGAACCCCCGAAGGCCGCATCGACCAGCGCCGCTTCGGTGGCCACACCCGTGACCACGGTAAGGCTGCTGTGCGCCGCGCATGCTACGCAGCTGACCGTACCGGCCACATGATTCTGCAGACCCTCTACCAGAACTGCGTTCGCCACAATGTGGAGTTCTACAACGAGTTCTACGTTCTCGACCTGATCCTGGTCAAGGACGAAGAGGGCAAGCCCCGCCCCGCCGGCGTCGTCTCCTACGACCTGGCAACCGGCGAGGTTCACGTCTTCCAGGCTAAGTCCGTGATCTTCGCATCCGGCGGCTGTGGCAAGATCTTCAAGACCACCTCCAACGCACACACCCTCACCGGTGACGGCATGGCTATCGCACTGCGCGCAGGTCTGCCCCTGGAGGACATGGAATTCGTTCAGTTCCACCCGACCGGCCTGGCTGGCCTGGGCATTCTCGTGACCGAGGGTGCTCGTGGTGAAGGCGGTATTCTCCGTAACGCTGACGGTGAGCGCTTCATGGAGCGCTACGCACCCACCATTAAGGACCTCGCACCCCGCGATATCGTGGCACGTGCAATGGCGAACGAGGTGCGCGAAGGCCGCGGCTGTGGCCCCCACAAGGACTACGTGCTGCTGGACCTGACCCACCTGGAGCCCTCGCACATCGACGAGAAGCTGCCCGATATTACCGAGTTCGCTCGTACCTACCTGGCAGTGGAACCGCACCACCAGCCCATCCCGGTGTTCCCCACCGCGCACTACGCAATGGGCGGTATCCCCACCAACAACGAGACCGAGGTCTACCGCAACAGCGAAGAGACCATCCCCGGCCTCTACGCAGCTGGTGAGGTTGCTTGCGTGTCCGTCCACGGTGCAAACCGTCTGGGCACCAACTCCCTGCTGGACATCAACGTGTTCGGTAAGCGTGCAGGCCGCAAGGCTGCAGAGTACGCAGCATCCGCTGAGTTCGTACCCGTTCCGGACGACGCAGCAGATCGCGTTCTCAACATGCTCAACGGCATCCTCGAAGGCAAGGGCACCGAGAAGGTCGGCGCTATCCGCGCAGACCTGCAGAAGGCTATGGAAGCTGACATGCAGGTGTTCCGTACCGACGAGACCATCCGCGCAGCACTGGCAACCATTGCTGAACTGGAAGAGCGTTACAAGAACATCTCCATCCAGGACAAGGGCAAGCGCTTCAACCTCGACCTGCTCGAGGCTGTCGAGCTCGGCTTCCTGATTGAGCTGGCGAAGGTCATGTCCGTTGGCGCGCTGCACCGTAAGGAATCCCGTGGTGGTCACTACCGCGAGGACTTCCCCAAGCGTGACGACGTCAACTTCATGAAGCACTCGATGGTCTACCTCGACCCCGAATCCGAGTTTGAGGGTGTCAAGGGCCTGCGATTCGAAACCAAGCCCGTTGTCTACACCCGCTACGAGCCGAAGGAGCGTAAGTACTAAAATGGCTGAAAACGAACTCCCCGAACCGGAATCCGTCAAGCTGTTTGAGGGTATGACCGGCGGCGACTCCGATTCCATCCCCACGTACGATGTGGTCATCAAGATTCGTCGCTACAACCCGGAAGTTTCCTCCGAGGCGTACTGGGATGAATTCCCGCTGACCATGTACCGCACCGACCGCGTGCTCGATGCCCTGCACAAGATCAAGTGGGAAGTAGACGGCTCCGTCTCCTTCCGCCGCTCCTGTGCACACGGTATTTGTGGCTCGGACGCAATGCGCATCAACGGCCGTAACCGCCTGGCTTGCAAGACCCTGCTGAAGGACCTTGACCTGTCCAAGCCGATTACCGTTGAGCCCATCAAGGGTCTGCCCTGCGAAAAGGACCTCATCGTTGACATGGAGCCCTTCTTCCAGGCATACCGCGAAATCATGCCGTTCTTCATCAACGACTCGAACGAGCCTGAGCGTGAGCGCCTGCAGACCATTGAGGACCGTGCACGTTTCGATGACACCACCAAGTGCATCCTCTGTGCAGCATGTACCTCGTCCTGCCCGGTCTTCTGGACCGACGGTCAGTACTTCGGCCCCTCCGCTATCGTGAACGCACACCGCTTCATCTTCGACTCGCGCGATGATGCAGGTGACCTGCGTCTGGAGATTCTCAACGACAAGGAAGGCGTGTGGCGCTGCCGCACCACCTTCAACTGCACCGAGGCTTGCCCCCGTGGCATCCAGATCACCAAGGCTATCGCCGAGGTGAAGCAGGCAATCCTGAGCCGCTCGCTCTAATCTGAGCACGCGGTATCAGCTGATACAGCATTGACGATTCAAGCCGTCACCCACACCGGGTGGCGGCTTGAATTGTTTGACAGAAAAGGCCCGGCTGAAAGGCTGAACAGAGCATCAATCGGGGCTCCCGCGCGCACAAAAACTCTTCACAATCTGTCATAAAGTCATAGATATTCTCGAGGGCTGTCAGAAAGGGGGAGTAGGTAGGTAAACCTCGGTGTGCGGCGTTATTCTACTGTGTATGGTTTTCGCTAATTCTCGCTACGATTTGTCCACCCCCGTCTTTGACGACTGGGTGGAGCGCATGATGGGTACCCTCGTGCAGTTCCGCCGCGAAGTGCACGCCAACCCGGAGCTTTCGTTCCGTGAGGTGGCGACTACTGAGCGCCTCATGAATCGACTGCGAGAAGCCGGCATGAACCCCGTTGCTTGCGAAGGCACCGGCTGCTACGTCGACATTGGAAGCGGCCCCTTCGCCCTGGCTCTGCGCGCCGATATTGACGCTCTGCCCATTGTTGAGCAGACCGACCTGCCCTACGCATCCACCGTGCCCGGTGTGATGCACGCTTGCGGCCACGATATTCACCAGACCGTCATGCTCGGCGTGGCGCTGGCACTGCACGAACTAAACGAGAAGACCCCGCTGGGCCGTAGCGTCCGCATTCTCTTCCAGCCCGCTGAGGAGCAGCTGCCCGGTGGCGCGGTGCAGATGATTTCGCAGGGTCTGCTCAAGGACATTCCGCGTGCCTTCGCTCTGCACTGCGACCCGAAGGTGGACCTGGGCCAGATTGGTACCCGTATCGGTGCGATTACTAGCGCCTCCGATACTGTGAAGATTCACCTGAGCGGTCACGGCGGTCACACCTCCCGCCCGCACCTGACTGAAGACCTCATCTATGCGATGAGCCAGATTGCTGTACAGGTTCCCGCCGTGCTGACCCGCCGCACCGACGTGCGTTCGGGCGTGTTGGTGGCATGGGGCCAGGTCAGTGCCGGTGTTGCCCCCAACGCTATCCCCGCCGAGGGCTACCTGGCGGGCACTATGCGTTGCCTGGATGTTGAGGTGTGGCGCCAGGCGGGCAACATGCTGGATGAAGTCATCGAGCAGGTTGCCGTACCCTTCGGCGTGAACGCGCGTGTGGAGCACATCCGCGGCGTGCCCCCGGTTGTCAACACCGACCTGGAAACCACCATGCTCGAGAACGCAGCCCGCGCCGAACTGGGCGAGGACTCCATTGTGCTGGTCGAGCAGTCCATGGGTGGCGAAGATTTCGCGTGGATGCTGCAGGAAGTTCCCGGCTCCATGTTCCGCCTGGGTACCCGCGCCCCCGGCGACCCCACCTACGATTTGCACCAGGGCGATTACGCCCCGAGCGAGCAGGCGATCGGCATTGGTGTGCGCGTCATGGCGGCAACTGCCCTGCGTGCCGTCCGTTTTGAGCTGGCGAAGGCTGCGAAGGCGGCGAACCCCATCCGCGATGAGGCACGCTAAAGAGCTTTTCGAAAGCTTATAAGCCAGGCTTGAAAGTACGACTATATAGTCGCATCAAGCCTTGAAAGCTGTACAAGTTTCACCCCGTTACCTCTCACCGAGTGACGGGGTGAAACTCTATGCACGCGATAGAATTAAAAGGATTATGAGGACATTTGCGTTATGTTCCCGACCCCGTGCCCACACACCCTCGGGGGATGAAGGAGGTAGCGCATCATCACACGGCGCACGCCGGAGGAGGACACCCAATGAGCTTCTTTGGAATCGGCAAGAAGAAGTTGGATGAACAGTCGCGCGAAGAACAGAGCGCCGAAACTGCTAAGGCTCAGAAAGAACAGGCAAACGAAGACGCTCCCAAGAGCGCACGACTGAGCGAAAAGATTATGGAGCAGCAGCAGTGGGAGGATTCTCTGCGACGCTTCGTGAAGTCTGAGAGTGCCCGCCACCAGAATCATGAGGAAGAGCAGAGCGAAGAGTACCGCGCTGTTGAGGATCTCAAGCGTGCCCTTCTGCACGGTGACGAGAAGGTTGAAGAATTTTCTGCCGCTGAGGAGCTGACCGAGGAACAGGCGGAGGAGCAGGAGCGTCGTAGCCTGCTGGCGGCGCTTGGCGCTTTCCCCCAGGAATCTGGGGAGCCTGTTGAGACCGAGCAGGTCGCTGAGGTCCAGGACGTTGAAGAAGAAGCCGCCCCGGTTGCTGAGCCCGCTACTCCCGCGTTCCTGCGCGATGACGAGGAGGGCGCTGGTGGGGGTGCATCTACCGAGGCTGAGGAATCTAAGGATGCCGCTGAGGATGCGCGTTCCCATTTTGAGGAGCACCTGCGTGCGCTGCGTGCCCAGAACACCGAAGATACTGCCGCTGAGGTCGCTGAGGAGACTGCAGTTGAGGCAGAGGGCGGCGAAGAGCCCGAGGTTGTCGGAGCCTCTGTAGAACCCACCGACAACAAGTCTGAGAACGCTCATTCTGTATCTGAGCCTGCATCTGAGGATGCTCCCGCTGATGCTGAGGACTCCCTGACCGTAGAAGACATGAGGGAAGCCCGCACCCGCGCCGCCGTCACCGAGGCACAGAACGCCGGTCTGGACGACTTGGCGGCCGCCTACGCTGCTCGCCTGGGCATCACCCTCGATAGCGAAGAAGAGACCTTTGGTGAGGTCGCCTCCGATAAGGTAATCGCTGAAGAAGCTCCTGCTGATGAGGTAGTTGCTGAGGAAGCAGAGCCCGCTGAGGCACCCGAGTCCACTGAAGCTGCTGAATCTGTCGAAGACGCTGAGGCCTCTGAAGCACCCGCACCTGTTGCTGAGGTTGCTGAAGACTTCGAATCCGAAGAGACCGTTGACCTTACCGCAGGTGTAGAAGAGGCTGCAGAGCCTGTTGCCGCTGGTGAGGAAGAGCCGATTGAGGCTGTCGTTGAGGCACCCGAACTGCTGGCATCTGAACTTACTGAGGAAGAAGACGCGGTCTCTGACGAGACCGAGTTGCTCTCCGCTGTATCCGTTGAGGAGAAGCACGAAGCGTCCGTCTCTGAAGCGCTCGAGGCTGAGGGTTTCGACGCTGAAGAAGAGAACACCGCAGAGCTGATCTTTGACGCCTCCGCTGTTGAAGAAAGCACCGCGGAAGAAACCGCTACGGAAGAGCCTGCTACCAAGAATGAGGACTCTGCATCTGAGGAAGCTGAAGACACCGACTCTGAGGAAGACAAGCCCGCCAAGAGCGCCTCTGTAGCTCCTGCTCTTGCCGCTGTTGCCGCGCCCGTGGCTGCTACAGCTGCCATTGCCTCCGCCGCAAAGGCTGAAAAGGCTGAGGAGAAGGCAGAAAAGGGCACCTCTCAGGGTGTCGCCCTGACCGCAGAGGCCATCGACAAGAAGGAAGCGGAGAAGCAGGAGGCTTCCGCTCGCGAAGAGTTCGCTCAGGAGCCCGCTGCAGAGTTGAAGGAAGCTGAGCAGAAGCTCAGCGAAGACGAGGCAGAGCTGGTTGCCGAGTCCAACATCCTGAACGAGCCCGCAGAGGGCGCAGCGACCCTGCCCGCTCTCCCCGAGCAGCGCGCTCTCCATGGCCTCACGGAGCTCATGCGAACCCGCGGTTCGGGCACCATGAGCCTGGAACTGCGCCAGGTAGATGAAGATATGCACTATCGTCTGCTGCACCGCGGCCGTGAGATTGAAACCGGCATTGTCGTGCCCGGCGTTGACTGGTTTGCACCCGTTGCGGCACTGTACACCGAAGCTCAGCAGGCCGGCGCAACCTGGAACCGTGCGGCGGTATCCCTGAATCCGCGCCTGGGTGACGGCCTGGAGGTCCACGCATCCTACCTAGGCGCTGTGGACGGTCAGACTATTAGCGAGAGCTTCCTGCTGGAAGGCTCCGCCGTCGAGGCTAAGCCTGTTGCGACCGCTGAGGCCGCTGAGGCTACTTCGCAGGAGGAGACTCAGGAAGCTGCTGTTCAGCGCGTTGACTCGGTTGAGGCTGAACGTGAGGCTATCGAGCGTGAGCTTGAGGCTGAACTCGCTGAGAAGCAGGCGGCTAACGAGGCTGAGGCCGCTGTTGAATCCATTGAAGAGCCCGTTTCTGAAACTGCTGAAAAGGGTGCCTCTTCGGGTCTGCTGCCTGCCGCCGGTCTTGCTGCGGCCGGTACCGTAGCGGCTGGTGCTGCTGTCGCCTCCGCTCAGGAGAAGGACGAAGCACACGCGGAGGAGCCTGCTGCGGCTGTTTCTGCTGAGCCCACCCAGGCTGATGCTGAGCCGGTTGAGTACGAGCACGATTACGAGAACGACCCGGTCTTCGGCGCTGCCAGTGTAGAGCCCGAGACTGAGCAGGCTGAAGAGTCTGTCGCTGAGGCATCTGAGGCTTCTGAGACCTCCACTGAGGAGCTTGATGAGTCTGGTGAAGACATGGAAGCCGCCCTGGCTGCCATTGTTGCCAATGCTCAGAAGAAGCTGGATGCAGAGGAAGAAGCTCCTGCCGCTGAGGAAGCCCACGCTGAGGAAGCTTCGGCTGTCGAGGAACAGAAGGCTGCCGCTCCCGTGGTCGCAGAGTCCTTCACCCTGGACCGTACCCAGCCCGTTGAAGAAGCTGCAGATGAGCCGGTTGCAGAGCAGACCGAAGAGCCCGCCCTGCCCGCGTTCCTGGATGACTCTGAGCTGCTGGCCGAGCACGAGACCTCCGCTGCTTCCGCTGAAGCGCACGCTGAGGCACCTGCCCTGGAAGACGCTGAGCCCGTCGCTGAGAGCGCATCTGTGGCTCCCGGCCTGGCTGGTGCTCTTGCCGCAGCTGCCGCTGTGGGTGCCGCCGGCGCCGCTGCGAAGGCAACCGAAGCAAAGGCATCTGAGCCGAAGGCTACCGAGGTAAAGGCTCCCGCCGCTCAGGAAGAGCCCGTTGAGAAGGCCGCTGAGCTCAAGACCGTTGAGGTGACCCCCGCGGCTAAGATTGGTGAGGCTCCCACAGCGGTTGCGCCTGCATCCGAGGCTGCCGCTCAGGCTACCCCGGCTGCACCCGCTGTAGCTTCTGCACCCGCCGCTCTGCCGGAGACCGCCCCCGCGGGCCTTTCCTCCAGCATCTCAGCGTCGGCTCTGAGCGAGCTCAACCAGCTGCCCACCATCGTGGCTGAGCCGGATACCCCCTCCGCTGCGGCTCAGAGCCCGCTGGTTCCCTCGGAGACTCAGCTGGCAATCGGCAACCTGGTTCTGACGGAGGCTCAGGTCGCTCAGCGTCTGGCGCCGGTCGTCGAGCACCTCTTCGGCGAGAACGGCACCGCAAAGGACGCCACCACCGTGCTGATTCGCGTGCGTGCGCTCGGTTCCTACTACGATGCTCTGACTCACGTGCGTCGCAACGGCTTCTGGGAGCAGGTCCGTACCTTCGAGCTGATTCCCGAGACCCTGCTGGACATCCCGGCGCTGAAGACCGACTCGTACAGCGAGGGCGAGGGCTCGCCGCTGGCCATGAGCCTGACCTTCACTCCGGGCGTGCCGGTTCAGGCGGCGTTCGACTATGCGAATGAGCAGGCGTTTGTCACCTACCCGCGTCCGCTGGATGTTGAACGTTACGTTGAGGAGCTGCGTATGTTCCCGCGTCTGGGTTCGAAGATTCCGGCTCATATGACGAGCGCTCTGTCGCACTGGAACCTCTAAACCCTGTTGAGGTGCGCCGCGCCGGCTCCCCGTGTGGGGGTCGGCGCGGCGTGCTATGTTTGTCATTTTTTCGATGAGGAAGATTGTTATGACTGATACCCCTAATACGCCTGACGCTTCTGCAGTGCAGAACGTTCAAGACACCGCCGCCCGTGCGGCTGAGGCCTTTGGCACCCTGGTGGAGACCATGGCGCTGTTGCGTGCCCCCGGCGGTTGCCCGTGGGACGCTGAGCAGACCCATGCCTCCCTGATCCGCTACCTCGTGGAGGAAGCCTACGAGGTTGTTGAGGCGGTGGAGACCGGCGGCGAGCCGAACATGCCGCTGCTGCGTGAAGAGCTCGGTGACGTGCTGCTGCAGGTGGTATTCCACTCCGATATTGCTGCGGCGAACCCGCAGGGCTTCGATATTGTGCAGGTGGTTGAGGGTCTGGTGCAGAAGCTTCGTTCGCGCCACCCGGACGTGTTCACGGCTGAGTCTGAGGGCTCTTCGGAGGCGCCCCGTACCGCAGCTGAACAGCAGGCGGCGTGGGATGCGTTGAAGAAGAAGGAGAAGAGCGACCGCGGTGCGCTGGACGGTATTCCGCCGCATCTGCCAGCGCTCGCTATGGCTGAGAAGACTGCTGTGAAGGCGCGTAAGGCGGGTATTATTCTGCCGCCGGAGCCGACGAGCATGGAGGACGACCTGCGCTACATGCACACTGAGGAGGAATTCGGTGAGCTGCTGTTTGCCCTGGTGAGCCGTGCACAGCGTAACGGCTTGGATGCCGAGCGTGCCCTGCGTTCGTACACTCGCCGTTACATTGCTCAGCACACGCATGATGAGCCGAGCTTCTAGACACTCCGGCTGATGTGTTTTTGGAGGCGCCGTGGAACCTGTTCTCTGAGGGAATAAGAGGTTCCGCGGCGCCTTCCGTTTGTTTGGGGTCGTGTTGGGTGGCCGCAAGGATGCTCAGGGTGCTTACCCCTGCATTTGGGCTCATGTTGTGCTTTGGGCGGGTACCCACACCCTCCCAATGTGGGGGAGTGTGGGTCTTGTTCCGCTTTGTAGCGCGCGACTAAGGGTTATTGAGACCTTCATTAAGGCGATAAAAAAGCGGTGGCAACTAGTGTGTTTGTGTGGGAGTTTTGCTAGAATTTAGGGGACGCGACTTGTCCACTACCGGGTGAGCCGTTCACATCCTTGACATCTCATAAGGAGAACAATTCATGGCTGTTATTACCGCAGTTCACGCACGCCAGATCCTGGATTCCCGTGGCAACCCGACCGTTGAGGTTGAGGTTCTGCTCGAAGACGGTGCTTTCGCACGCGCAGCTGTGCCCTCGGGCGCATCCACCGGTGAGTGGGAGGCTGTTGAGCGCCGCGATGGCGACAAGTCCGTATACCTGGGCAAGGGCGTTCTGGGTGCAGTGAAGTCTGTTATCGAAGAAATCGCTGAAGAGGTCATCGGCATTGAGGCTTCCGACCAGCGCGCTGTTGACGCAGCCATGATTGCTCTGGATGCAACCAACAACAAGGGCAAGCTGGGCGCAAACGCAATCCTGGGTGTCTCCCTGGCTGTTGCTAAGGCAGCTGCTGAGTCCGCTGACCTGCCCCTGTACAAGTACCTCGGCGGCCCGAACGCTCACGTTCTGCCCGTCCCCATGATGAACATCCTCAACGGTGGTTCTCACGCAGACTCCAACGTTGACATCCAGGAGTTCATGATTGCTCCCATCGGCTTCGACAACTACTCTGACGCTCTGCGCGCAGGTGTTGAGGTTTACCACTCCCTGAAGTCCGTGCTGCACGACCGCGGCCTGGCAACCGGCCTGGGCGACGAGGGTGGTTTCGCACCCAACCTGGAGTCCAACGCAGCTGCACTGGACCTGATCGTTGAGGCAATCGAGAAGGCTGGCTACAAGCCGGGCGAGCAGGTTGCACTGGCACTGGACGTTGCTTCCTCCGAGTTCTACAACGACGGCGCATACGAGTTCGAGGGCCAGAAGAAGTCCGCAGCTGAGATGAGCGCATACTACGCTGACCTGGTTGCTAAGTACCCGCTGGTTTCCATCGAGGATCCCCTGGATGAGAACGACTGGGAGGGCTACAAGACCCTGACCGAGCAGATTGGTGACAAGGTCCAGATCGTTGGTGACGACCTGTTCGTGACCAACCCCGAGCGCCTGGCTCGCGGTATCGAGGAGGGCGCAGCTAACGCTCTGCTCGTGAAGGTGAACCAGATTGGTTCGCTGACCGAGACCCTGGACGCAATGGAGCTGGCTCAGCGCCACGAGTACCGTTGCATGGTTTCTCACCGTTCCGGTGAGACCGAGGACGTCACCATCGCGGACCTGGCTGTTGCAACCAACGCTGGCCAGATCAAGACCGGTGCTCCCGCACGTTCCGAGCGCGTTGCTAAGTACAACCAGCTGCTGCGCATTGAGGAAGAGCTGGGCGACGCAGCTGTTTACGCTGGCAAGTCCGCTTTCCCCCGCTTCAAGGCATAAGTTACTGAAGCATCCGACCGCGTGAGCGGTTAGGTTTCAAGGAGGCGGTGCTACCCCGTAGGGGAGTGGCACCGCCTCCTGCTCTGTGTTGAGGCTAGTAGCGGCGATAGCGCACGAGGTGGAGCCCACACGATGCCGCATGTAGCGCCTGCAACATAGCGCCGGGGAAACCCTCCGAACCCGGTAGAATATGAAGGAAGCGTTTAGCGGTACAGAACGGAACGAAGGATAGGGCAATGAGCCAGCGAGCAAACCAGCAGACCCGGTCGCACTCTACGAGTTCCACCGAACCCGCTCAGGGCGCTACCACCTCCGAAGAACCGCGTGGCGCCGCGAAGGAAGCTGGCACCTCCCTGTTGAAGAAGGCCAGCGCCCTCTTCTTTGGTGTGGGTTTGAACCAGCGTCACCCTGAGCGTGAACGTCAGGCGCAGGCTCGCCGTGAGGAACGTGCCCGTCGCCGCGCCGCGGCGCAGCAGGGCCGTGAAGAGGGCGGGTACGACGCCCCCGTGGCGGCTCACATGTTCTCCGGCCGTAGCTTCTTGACCGCTGTTGTGGTGGGCGTGATTGCGCTCGGTACCGCATACCCGGTGGTCACCTACATTGACCAGGACCGGGAAATTAAGCGAATCAACACGCACATTTCTCAGCTGCAGCAGGAGAACGCGCAGCTGAAGGCGGAGCAGACCTGGTGGAATGACGACAACTATGTTCGCCAGCAGGCACGTAGCCGCCTCTACTATGTGAACCCCGGGGACACCCCGTACGTTGTCACCGGCATTACCGAGGACTCTACGAAGGCGGACGGCACTTCTGCGAACGCGAAGAACGCCCCCGAGGAAGCCTGGACCACCAAGGTTTGGAATTCTCTCGAGAAGAACTAGCCCCAGCTGCCGGCAGGAACCCTGCCCAGGCAGACACCCGGCATCAGTGGACGAGGCGACCCCTCGTCCCAGAAACTTAGGATTATGAGCACCGAAAACACCATTGAAGAGCTGAAGGCACGCACCCCCGGCGGCTTCGGCGTAACTGTTGAAACCCTGACCCCCACCGAGCAGGACATCCGCGTCCTTTCCGCGCAGCTGGGCCGTAAGGTCCGCGACGTGGTTGAGATTCCGGCACGCTGCGTGTGCGGTAACCCGCTCGTGGCTGCTACCGCGCCGCGCCTGAGCAACGGCACCCCCTTCCCGACCGTTTTCTACCTGGCGCATCCGGTGATTACCGCTGCGGCTTCCCGTCTGGAGGCGGGCGGTCTGATGTACGAGATGACCGACTCGCTGGCTGAGGATGCCGACCTGGCGGCACAGTACGCTGCCGCGCACGAGAACTACCTGGCTGAGCGTGAGCGCATTCGTCTGATTAACGGTACTGATGAGGTCCCCGAGATTGACGGCATCTCTGCTGGCGGCATGCCGACCCGCGTGAAGTGCCTGCACGCTGTGATTGGCCACACCCTGTCGGTGGGTCGCGGTGTGAACCCGATGGGTGACCGCGGCCTGGACGCTATCGCCGAGTGGTGGACCCCCGAGGTCTGCTCCTGCGACCCCGCGTGGCGTGAAGAAGCCTAAATAATTGATTCTGGTGCGCCCGCATCGTCGTCAGTGACGGTGCGGGCGCATAATAGATAGAAGAAAGAGCGCCGAAAAGCGAAAATTTTCGCCTGCGGCGCTCGCGTTGCCTTTTGGCACTGATTGGTATTGAAGACCTGAAAGGAACCCACCGTGCGCGTTGGAGCGATTGACTGCGGTACGAACTCTATTCGCCTGCTGATTGCTGATTCCACTACTGAGGTGGTGGACGGGGTCGAGAAGACCGTCCTGAAGGACGTGGTGCGTGAGATGCGCATTGTGCGTCTGGGGCAGGGCGTGGACGCGACCGGCTGGCTGGCGCAGGAGGCGCTGGACCGTACTTTCGCTGCGGCGCGTGAGTATGCGCAGCTGCTGAAGGAGCACGGCGCTGATTCTGTGCGTTTCGTGGCGACCAGTGCGACTCGCGATGCGGGTAACCGCCAGGTGTTCGTGGATGGTATCCGTGAGATTCTGGGCATTGAGCCCGAGGTCATCAGCGGTGATGAGGAAGCTGCGCTGTCCTTCGCCGGCGCGGTGCGCGCTGTCGGTTACGGCGATGGCGACACCCTGGTGTTCGACCTGGGCGGCGGTTCGACTGAGTTCGTGCTCGGTGACGAGTCGGGTGTGAAGGCTTCCCGTAGCGTCAATATTGGTTGTGTGCGTCTGACTGAGCGTCACATGATGAGTGCCCCGTCGACTGAGTCCCAGATTGCTCGCGTTGAGGCTGATACTGATGAGGCTCTTGAGGTGGCTCGTAAGACCGTGCCCCTGCAGGATGCACGCCGCGTGGTGGCTGTGGCTGGTACCGCAACCACCGTGGCTGCTGCCGCCCTGGGTCTGGACCGCTACGATTCTGAGGCTATTAACGCTCAGAGCTTCTCCGTGGAGACCGTTCAGAAGACCGCCCGCTGGTTGGCTTCGCTGAGCCGTACTGAGCGTGAGGAGCTCGGCTACATGCACCCCGGCCGGGTGGATGTGATTGGTGCCGGCGCGACGATTTACGCCCGCATCTTGACCCGTCTGAATGAGATGACTGACGGTGCCGTTGATTCGGTGACCGTCAGCGAGCACGACATTCTGGACGGTATCGCTCTGTCCCAGCTGTAGGCTTGAGCGCTCGCGCCGTGAACCGATGGTGGTTCACGGCGTGGCTCAGCTTGAGGAGTTTTAATGGTTCGTTCTGAGCATCTTCGTTCTGAGCGTCGGCGAGGTACGCCCCTGACCGGCTGGTTTGTTGCGCCGTCTTTTGCTTCTGGGTCTCGTGTATGTGGTGCGCGCGCCTCGGTTGTTTCTGATCGAGGCGCTTCTCGCCGTGCCCGCAAGGTTGCTGCTCTGGGCGCTAGCGCCGCGTTGACTCTTCTGCCGCTGTGGACCCCGCTGGCGCCTGCCGCCTGGGCGACGGACCCGACGCCTTCAGCTTCTGCGTCCCCGAGCCCGAAGCGGGAGGTGACGGCGACTCCTTCGCCGTCGGGTACTGCGGTTCCGAAGACTTCGGCAACTCCGAGTAAAGGCACGTCGACCACGAATGGTGATGATGTTCGTCACCGCGAGTACTGGCTGAAGGAGTACGGTATTACGTCGCTGTGGTCGCAGGCTACGGGTAAGGGCGTGACGGTTGCCGTAATTGATACGGGCGTGGATGGTACCCACCCGGATCTTGAGGGTAACGTGCTGCGTGGTACCGATGTCTCGGGCGTGGGTAGCGAGGACGGCTGGAAGGGCCTGGGTGCTGAGCCGATGCACGGCACGGAGGTTGCTTCTCTGATTGCCGGTCACGGTCACGATACGCAGGGTTACTCTGCGATTGCGGGTCAGCCGGGTAAACCGACCGGCATGATTGGTGTGGCTCCCGAGGTGAAGATTCTGCCGATTTCGCTGAATATGGGTACGACCGGCGGCAAGAGCATTGATGAGCAGATTCCTGCGGCGGTGCGCTACGCGGTCGACCACGGGGCTCAGATTATTAACATGTCGATTGGTTCGAATAAGACGAGCTGGCCGCAGAGCTGGGATGAGGCGTTTGCCTACGCTGAGCAGAAGGGCGTGCTGATTGTTGCGGCTGCGGGTAACCGTGGTAGCGGCTTGACTCAGGTTGGTGCTCCGGCGACGATTCCTGGCGTGTTGACGGTGGGTGGTATTGACCGGAATAAGCAGGTTTCTGAGGGCTCGTCGACTCAGGGCATTTCGATTGCTGTGGTTGCTCCGAGTACGGATATGATTGCGGCGGCTCCCGGTAATGGGTACATGCTGTGGTCGGGTTCTTCGGCGGCAGCCCCTCTGGTGACGGGCGTTGCGGCGTTGTTGAAGCAGAAGTATCCGCAGGAGTCGGCGGCTCAGCTGGCTCAGCGTTTGATTGCTTCGGCTGATGATGCTGGTGCGACGGGCCGTGACCCGTTGTACGGCTACGGTGTGTTTAACCCGCAGGATGCGATGGCTTTGCCTGCGCCTAAGGTGACGGCGAATCCGCTGGGTTCGATTTCTGAGTGGATTGCGGTGCATCGTAAGCAGCAGGTGAGTGAGCCGACTCCGAGTGATGCTGCTCCGGTGCATGAGGAGGGTGAGAGCATTGTGAAGGCGGCTGCGCCGGATGCGCGTCGCCCTCCGGAGGATCGTGGCTGGTTGCCGCCGGTGATTTTGGCGGCTTTGACGCTGTGGCTGACGATTATTACGGCTGGTTCGGTGCATCGTTTGCACAGGCTGCATGTAAGTGCGGGTGAGGCTGCGCGGATGGCTCGTGCGGCGGCGCATCATCCGGGTTCTCATCAGGGTTCACGTCGGGGCGCTCGCCGGACCTCTCGTTAGCATCGTTTGATTGCGTTTTTCTGTTCGCCCGGGGCTGACTTTTGAGTTAGTCCCGGGCTTTGTGATGCGGGGGCTGGCTTTCGACGGGGGAACACCCCAATAAACGAAAATATCGAACATACCGCGCAAAAAACGGAAAGAGTGATTTAGACCGTAATCCACATCACGAGATGAACCCTGTTCATATCTTCAAAACTTTTAACTTAGGGTCAGCTCAAAGGGGCCATAAGTGCGAAATCACCTAAACAAAGGCGTAAAATAAAAGACAACAGGTATGTGATAGACAGGCTCGTGCTGCTAGCCACTTCGCGTTGCGCAAGGACTTCCAGAGCGAGCCGCTTTGTTCGTCAGGGGAGCTTTCGGAACGAGCCGAAAGTTGCACATATCAACCTACCGGGGCTACCGAACCTCGGTACCTAAAGACTAGGAAGTAACAAAATGGCATTCACTAAGGTGGCACAGGACCGTCCTCGCGTCCTGATCGTCGGTGGCGGCTACGTCGGCTTCACCGTTGCTAAGAAGATTCAGAAGGCTATCAAGGAGACCGGTGGCGTCGTCACCATCGTTGAGCCGAACCCCTACATGACTTACCAGCCCTTCCTCCCTGAGGTTGCAGCAGGTTCCATGGAAGGCCGTAACGCAACTGTGCCGCTGCGCCAGCACCTGCGCGACACCGAGCTGATTCCCGGCCGCGTTGTCTCCATCGACCACGCAAACCGCACCGCTGTTGTTGAGCCCACCGACAACGGTGAGCCCTTCGAGCTGAAGTACGACGAGATTGTTCTCGGCGCAGGCGCTGTGACCCGTGCATTCCCGATTCCGGGTCTGGCAGAGGTTGCTATCGGTCTGAAGACCATTGAAGAGGCAGTCTCTGTTCGTAACTGGGTTCTGGACCGCATCGAGGTTGCATCCATGCTGTCCGACGCTGAAGCTCGCCGCCGCGCCCTGACCTTCGTTGTTGTTGGTGGTGGCTTCGCTGGCGTTGAGACTATCTCCGAGCTCGAGGACATGGCACGCGTTGCTGTGGAGCGCAACGAGCGTCTCTCCGTTTCTGACCTGCACTTCGTCATGGTTGAGGCTGCACCGCGCATCATGCCCGAGGTTCCCGCAGACCGTGCCGAGAAGGTCGTTGCAGAGCTGCGTGCACGCGGCATCGAGATCCTGCTGAATACCTCCCTCTCCGACGCAACCGACGGCAACCTGCAGCTGATCAACATGGCTGACAAGTCCCCCGCAGGCGAGATTAAGACCGATACCCTCATCTGGACCGCAGGTGTGGCAGCATCCCCGATGCTGAAGAACACCGACTTCCCGATCGACGAGCGTGGCCGCGTTCGCGTGGGCGCAGACCTTCGCGTCACCGGTGACGACGGTGTGGTCGAGGGTGCTTGGGCTGCAGGCGACAACGCTGCTGTTCCGGACCTTTCCGGTGGCGGCGTGGGCGGCTTCTGCGTTCCCAACGCTCAGCACGCTTCCCGCCAGGCTGTTGTTCTGGCTAAGAACCTGCTGGCTGCTCGCCGCGGCGAGCCTCTGACCGACTACTACCACGAGACCATTGGTGTTGTGGCAGGTCTGGGCCTGTGGAAGGGCGTTGCAAACTTCAAGGGCAAGACCATTGGCGGTCCGCTGGCATGGATCATGCACCGCGGCTACCACGGCTCTGCAATCCCCACCACCGAGCGTACCGTTCGCGTTATGACCACCTGGGCTCTGAACCAGATCTTCGGCCGCGACACCTCCTCGATTCGCCACCAGCGCTCCCCGCGCCTGGCATTCCAGGAAGCAACCGGTACTGCACCGGCACGCCAGAAGGCAAAGCTCTAAAATAGCCTGACTTAGGGGTATGCCCCTGAGATAGCGCATTTGAGATAAAGCAATGGGCGGTGTGGAAGACCTTAGTCTTCTGCACCGCCTATTCTGCGCCTGGGTGCTTGCGAGCTGTCTAGCTTAGCCGCCCACCGGTGCTTTTGCATGATGCTTGCTGAGGCAGGGTGCGGGGAACTGCTTGAAATGTGTTTCCGCTTAGGTTCGAGTGCGTTTTCGTGGAATAATAATTACTTGTGTCCCGGACTGTTCGGGATACGCCCTCATAGTCCAATTGGCAGAGACAGAGGACTTAAAATCCTTGTGTTCTGGGTTCGAGTCCCAGTGGGGGCACAGCATAGACGCGCGTAGATGTGCGGTATAGATGGGCGGCGGCTCTTCCCGTGGGGGAGGGGCCGCCGCTTGCGTATCTGAAGGTTTACATATCTGGGGTTTTGTGGGGGTGAAAAGGCGATGCCCCCGACCAGTTCGGTTGCCATGGGGATGCCCACCTGCTCGAAGGAAGCGATGGTACCCGTGGGCTCCACTCTCAAAAACGCCCGCATACCGTCTTCCGGAGCTCAAAAACGTGAGACCCTAGAAGAGACACCGCCACAGACGCACCCCCGCCTGAATGGGGTAGCAGAGTCAGAAAGGCACAGCATGCAGACTAAGCCCTCAATTATCGCCGTCGATATGGATGGAACCTTCCTCACCGACTCCAAAACCTTCGACACCGAACGGTTCGCGCGCATCCTGCCCCGCCTGCAGGCGCAGGGAATCCACTTTGTCGTGGCGAGCGGAAACACCCACGCCAAACTGCAGGACTATATGCGCGGTTTCGAGAATCAGGGCCTCACCTACATTGCTGAGAACGGTGCTTACCTTGCCGATGATAGCGGTCAGCTTGCCGTGCACCCCTTTGAAGAGGAGGATGTCCCACGCATCATTGAGGTAGTGCAGGGGCTGGACCAAATCGGTCTGCTGGTCTGCACCACCGAGGGTATTTACCTGCCCAAGGATCGTTGCGACCAGATCGTGCACATGATTCGCGGCTATTTTGAAGACACCGGTCAGGAGCTTCCCGAAACCCTCACCCTGGAGGACTTTGCGGCGTTCTTCTTCCCCGGCTCGGTCATGGTTGACTCTATTGAAGATTTTGAGGGTGCACCCATTAAATTCCCGCTGCTGACCCCGCCAAAGCAGACGCAGCAGCTGAGCGTCTACCTGCGCGAGGCTCTTCCGCAGACCGTCACCCCGATGGTGAGTGGCTTCGGTGCCATTGACCTGGTGCGTACCGGTGTCAATAAGGCGACCGGTCTGAAGGACCTATGCGAGCGTCTGGATGCTGATCCGGCGGGCATTCTTGCCTTCGGTGACGGTGAGAACGACATGGAGATGCTCCGCTACGCGGGCTGGGGTGTTGCTATGTCTAACGCCCCGGAGGTTGTGCGAACTGCTGCTGACGAGGTGATTGGCTCGAACGAGGAACAGGCAGTTCTGGAGTATCTGGAGCAGCTCCTTGATCGTTTGGAAGCTTCGCACTAGACGCTTCACAAAGAGACGCGCAGAAGCCTTTGCATGCGGGGCGGCGCGGGCCTGGGTGAACCTCAGGTAAACACCGCCCTGAAATATTCTGGCAAGGTCGCTAGAAGCCCATGCTGGTAACGAACAGCGCCCGTGAGCACAGAATCTATCCGATATAATTAACAGAATTAGTTTTGTACCCGTTTAAGGAGAGAAAGATGGCGGGAAACCCGCTTCTGAATTCAATGACGAAGAATGTCACTCAGGGTGACTCTCGTTTCGGTCGTTTTGGTGCGCAGCCGCAGCAGACCAGCCAGCAGGCGCAGTACGGTCAGCAGGCACAGTACGGTCAGCAGCAGACCTATGGCCAGTACGGTCAGCAGTATGATCAGCAGGGCTACGGCCAGAACACCTACGGCCAGCAGCCCTATGGCCAGCAGTATGGTCAGCCCCAGTACGGTCAGCAGGCACAGTACGGCCAGCCGTACGGTGAGGCTGACTACGGCGTAGCAGCCCCCACCTACTCGGAGCCCATCCCCGCCGGTGAGCGCCTGACCATGAACGATGTCTTGGTTAAGACCGGTATCAACCTGGGCCTGGTCGCTGTCGGTGCCGCTGTTGCATGGAATGCACCGGTGCTGCTGCTCCTGGGCATGGTTGGCGGTCTGGTCCTGGGTCTGGTGAACTCCTTCAAGAAGAAGGTTTCCCCGATTCTGGTCATGACCTACGCGCTCATGGAAGGTCTGCTACTCGGTGGTCTGTCCGCTGTTGTGGATATGCGCTACCCCGGCGTGGCAGTTCAGGCGGTTCTGGCAACCCTCGTGGTTGCGGGTGTGACCCTGGCTCTCTTCGCCAACGGCAAGATTCGCACCACCCCCAAGCTGAATAAGATTTTCATGATTGGTGCGCTCAGCTACCTGGGTTACGGCCTGGTGTCCATGCTGACCGCGGGTATCTTCGGTTCCTCGCTGAACAGCTTCTCTATTGGTGGTATTCCGCTGGGCCTGGTGGTTGGTCTGTTCGCTGTTGCGCTGGCAACCTACTCGCTGCTGCTGGACTTCACCACCACCTCCGAGGCTGTGGAGGCTGGCCTGCCCGAGCGTGAGTCTTGGCGCCTTGCTTTCGGCCTGACCGCTTCTCTGGTCTGGCTGTATGTTGAGATCCTGCGTGTTCTCATGTACCTGGCAAGCATCTTTAGCAACGACTAAAGCTCACTTTGAGGCGGCGGTACCGTGATGGTGCCGCCGCCTTTGCCGCTTTACTTCCCCGATGTATCGAGGCGCAGGGGAGGGGCGCAACAACATCACCACATACCGCCTCCGCTGGGGCAGCCGAAGCTGCCCCGCGCGGGCGCGACACCGATAACGAGTTGGAGACACCGTGAAAATTACACCTGTTGCAGAAGAGCATGTAGCCGAGGAGGAGCGCGGCTACCGGGTGCCTTTTGCTATGGAAGTTGCTGGTGCTTGGGCGTGGCGCATCATTATGATTGCCGGTGCCGGTTGGATCCTTTGGAAGGGCCTGGGGCACGTCTCCCTGCTGGTTATTTCTCTTCTGGTGGCTCTGCTGCTGGCGGCTCTGCTGAGCCCCGCCGTGATGCTTCTGCGTAAGAAGGGCGTTCGTGCCGGTGGCGCGGCGGCTATTGCCGAAATCGGTATGATTCTGGTGCTCGCCGGTATTATTTCGCTGACCGGTCAGCAGATTCTGCGCGGTTTTGTGTCCATGGCGGATAAGGCGATGCAGGGCTACCAGCAGCTGATTGGTTGGCTGAAGAACCTCGGCTACGAGTTCGGTGCAGACCAGCTGAACCAGCTGCTGGAACAGATGGAGAGCGCTGTAACCAATAACCCCAGCTCCGTGCTGCACGGTGTGTCTCAGGTGGGTTCGACTGCGGCTGAGGTTGCAACCGGCACCCTGCTGACCCTGTTTACCCTGGTCTTCTTCCTGATGGAGGGTGAGCGTATCTGGCTGTTCGTCACTCGCCTCTTCCCGAAGGACGCGCGTGCCGCAGTCAACGGTGCGGGTCGCGCGGGTTGGAAGTCCCTGGGTGCGTACGTGCGCGTTCAGATTCTGGTGGCGGCTATTGACGCTATCGGCATCGGTATTGGTGCCGCAATTCTGGGTGTTCCGCTGGCTATCCCGCTGGGTGTGCTGGTCTTCCTCGGCTCCTTCGTTCCGGTGATTGGTGCCCTCATTTCCGGTGCTGTGGCTGTGCTGCTGGCGCTGGTTGCTCTGGGCCCGGTGCAGGCGCTGATTATGCTCGGTATTGTTCTGCTGGTTCAGCAGCTCGAATCCAACATTCTGCAGCCGCTCATTATGGGTAAGGCTGTCTCCCTGCACCCGCTGGCGGTTATTTTCTCGGTGGCTGGTGGATCCATGATTTTTGGTGCGGTGGGTGCTCTGTTCGCTGTGCCGACTCTGGCTGTGGTCAACGCGGTGGTGCGTTACCTGGCGAACCGTGACTGGGAGAAGGAAGCACCTCGTGAGGAGGAGTTCCTCTTCCCGCACGAGGTGGCTCGCCGCGAGCAGGCTGAGGAGAAGGCCCAGGAACGGCAGGAGAGCGTCAAGAATCTGGCCTCCCGGGTGCCGAGCCGTCAGAAGGCTGAGGAGCCTGAGAACCAGGCTTCCGAGGCTTCGGACTCCTCCGAAGACTAGGGGCCTGCATCGAGCGGGAGGTTTTGGCGTAGGGCACCCCGCCACCCTCGATAACGCACCGCTAACTCGTCCCGGCGATACCGCCGGCCGCGATGCCGTCTACGGCGGTGTCTCGCCAGGGGGCTACTTGCGACCGGGTAGCCCCCTTCGCTGTACCCATCCTCTAAAATGGGATGAGCAATACATCACCATCCCGCGCCCGCGGGACAACGCACCGTCAGAATGGAAAACCCGTGAGCGTAGATCTCGACTCCCTGCCCGTGACCATTACCGATATTGAACGTGCCGCAGAGCTGCTCGAAGGCGTTATTGAACGCACCCCGGTCGCCCATTCGCGTGCCCTGAGCCAGCGCCTGGGTTCCGAGGTGTTCTTCAAGTGTGAGAACCTGCAACGCGCCGGTTCGTTCAAGGTGCGCGGCGCGTATGTGCGCATGGCAAAGCTCTCCGAGGAGGAGAAGAAGCGCGGCGTCGTGGCGGCGAGTGCAGGTAACCACGCTCAGGGTGTGGCTCTGGCTGCTGACCGTCTGGGCATTAAGGCTCGCATTTACATGCCGCTGGGTGCGGCACTGCCTAAGATTACCGCAACCCGCGATCACGGCGCTGAGGTTGAGCTGCACGGCCTGACCGTGGATGAGGCTCTGGCGGAGGCGAAGCGCTACGCCGAAGAGACCGGCGCGGTGTTCGTGCACCCCTTCGACAATGAAGACATTATTGCCGGCCAGGGCACCATCGGTCTGGAAATCCTGGAGCAGGTTCCGGATGTTGACACCGTGATTGTGGGTGTTGGCGGCGGCGGTCTGCTGGCTGGCCTGTCCGCTGCTATCCGCGCGAAGGAACAGAAGCTCGGCAAGAAGATCAAGATTATTGGTGTTCAGGCGGAGCACGCGGCGGCGTACCCGCTGTCGCTGGCTGCGGATGCTCTGGTGCCGTTGAAGAAGGTTTCCACCATCGCTGACGGTATTGCGGTGGGCCGCCCCGGCCAGATGCCTTTCTCCATCATCAAGGAGCTGGTGGATGACGTGGCGACCGTGAGCGAAGACGATATTGCTCGCGCCCTGATCTTCCTGATGGAACGTAACAAGCTTGTGGTGGAGCCTGCCGGTTCGGTGCCCGTGGCGGCGCTTATGAACGGTAAGCTGAAGGAAGAGTACGGCGACCTGGGTACGGTCGTGTGTGTGCTCTCCGGCGGCAATATTGACCCGATGCTGATGCTGAAGGTGATTCAGCGCGGTCTGTCCGCTGCTGGCCGCTACATGACCGTGAAGATGATGCTCTCTGACCGTCCGGGTGAGCTGGCGACCATCTCCCGCATCATCTCTGAGAACGATGCGAACGTGACCGGTGTAGACCACACCCGCGTGGGTGGTTCGCTGTCCATGGGTGACGTGTCGATTACGATCGACATGGAAACCAAGGGTGTGGAGCACTGCCGCCAGGTGATTGCCGCCCTGGAGGATGAGGGTTTCAAGCCCATTATCGTCTACTAAGCCGATATATTTATTGACCCGGCGAGCTGTAGTAGTTGCGTCTGAGCCTTATAGGCAGATCGTAATTCAATAGACAAAAACCGGGTCAACAAAAAC
>ERZ1674288.6-NODE-6-length-53467-cov-13.577136_pt1 | contig 53467 bp, 43 predicted proteins | sample MGYA00581190_ERZ1674288 | MGnify/ENA primary metagenome ERZ1674288 (study PRJEB41354, sample SAMEA4873332) | human saliva metagenome | biome: human-associated habitat [ENVO:00009003]; feature: mouth environment [ENVO:08000002]; material: saliva material...
TCGTAGCCGAAATCGAAGCAGCTCTGCAAGTCCAAGAAGACCTCTACAACCAGGCGCGTGCACAGATGAAGGCTGAACGTAAAGCCGAACGCAAGGCTAAGCTTGAAGAATTCAAGGCGAATGTCAAAGCAAAGTTTGACAAATTGAAAGCGTAAGCACCCAAGCATCTCATAAAAAATAGGCTATCTACTTCTGGTAGATAGCCTATTTTTTTTAAAAACTAGATTTTAGAAAGAGGAAGTGAGGATTTTGGCTCAAGATCTTGAACAAATCAAGGAAGACAATGGCAAAAATACCAAACTCAAGGTGGGGATTTTAGCCATCTCTCTTTCTCCAGGTGGATGTTGATGCCGGTGGTGCCGTTCGGGTTGCGGAGGGGAAGCTGGGCGAAGGATTCGGTGATGCGGTCGAGCTCTTCTTCGCTAGCGAGCAGGCCGGGCATGTAGTCCATCTCGACGAAGATGTCCTTCTTCAGCGGGTTATTGCGCTCTCACGAGGTTTCAACACTTCAGGGCAACAATAACCCGTTTCATCATACACAGAGTGCATATAGATTTTCTCCGGTATAGCACCATATCTCAGGTTTATGCACCGAATATGACGTAAAACTGTTCTAGCAAGTCTCTATTTGGCGTTTTCTGCCCCAGCGTTCTGTGCGGCGGCTTTTGCCTCGGAGGTCTTCTTGGAGGCGTAGAACAGGCACACGACCGCGCCCACCGCCGCGGCAACCAGGGGCAGCATCATGGAATCAGCCATTGCCGCCGCGTAGGGTTCACGCAGGACCTGCGGAAGCACGCCTCCAGCAGCGCTGCCGTGAGAGCTACCGCCCGCTGCGGCAGCCGGACCCAACGCGGACAGGTGCGAGGTAATCGCAGAAGCCATAATCGTCGTAATCGCAGCCGAACCCAGCACCGACGCCATCTGGCGGGTCTCGTTGTACACGCCCGAACCCGCACCGGCACGCTGCGGCGGCAGGTTACGGGTCGCAGACACCGACAGCGGACCCCAAATGCAGGCGTTCGCCGCACCCAGAATAATCATCGGACCAACCATCAGCCACAGGTTGCCGTCCGCAACCATCGTCGGGCGGAGCAGAGCAAAACCAATAACCAGCAACGTAAAGCCAATCACGGCAATCCACTTCGGGTCGTTACGGTTCAGACGCGCACCCACCACCGGCGCCAACGCGCCCGAGAACAACGCCATCGGGGCGGTCATCAGCGCAGCCTGGGTCGGGTCCAGGCCCTCCACCTGCTGCAGGTACAGGGTCAGCGGGAATGCCATGCTGATAGCGACCACACCCATTGCCGCGATGGCCACATTCGACACCGAGAAGTTACGGTCGCTGAACAGGCTCAACGGCACCAGCGGCTCCTTGCGGTTCACCGCCTGCCAACCAATAAACAGGCCCAGCACCAGAATGCCGGCAATAATCAGGCCCCACACGCTCACCGCAATACCGGTACCCAGGAACGAATCGGTCATGATGCCCCAGTCGTAGGTGGCACCTTCCTGAATACCGAAAACCAGCAGGAACAGACCGACCGCCGAAAGCACCACACCCAACCAGTCGAAGCTGTGCTTCTTCTGCTCGAACACCGGCACATTACGCCACGCCAAGAACAGGCCGACCAGGCCAACCGGAATGTTGATGAAGAAAATCCAGCCCCAGCCGAGAGTATCCACCAGCACGCCGCCCAGAATCGGGCCGACCAGCGAGGCGACACCCGCAGTCGCACCCCAAATGCTCATGGCAACACCGCGCGCATTCGGCGGGAACATCAGCGTAATCAGAGACATGGTCTGCGGGGTCATCAGCGACGCGCCCAAACCCTGCACCACGCGGGCAGTAATCAGCGACTCAACATTCGGCGCCAGACCACACCACAAGGAAGCAAGCGTAAAAATAGCCATACCGATCATGTACAGGTTCTTCTGACCGAAGCGGTCACCCATACGGCCGGTAATGAGCAGCGGCACCGCATACGCCAGCAGGTAGGCGCTCGTCACCCACATGCCCGCCGACAGCGACGCATCCAAATCCTGCAGCATGTGCGGCAGGGCGATGGTGACAATATTGCCGTCCACCAGAATCATGAAGAAGCCAACAACCAGGGACCAGAGAGCAGGCCAGGGCTTGTAGGGTGTCTTCGCCGGGTTACCGACGAGAGGCGCTTTCTTGGGGCGGGAACTCATGATCCTCCAGTGGATGAGCGTTGCGGGTACAGTCTGCGTGTTCAGCGTTGCCGCTGATAAATATCACCCCATCTTACTCCCCTTGTGGGTGCGGCTCCGGTTGCTCTACCCTAATTCAGCTGTTCACGACGCGCGCGAGGCAACCGGGCAACAGGCGCCTTGATGCCGCCCCGAAGCACTCTGAACCCTCTAGACTGAAGCTATAAAGCTAATCCGGGCGCCGCCAATGCTGGCGCGCCCCATCAGATCACCCCAATAAGACGACCCCGGGAGGACCCATGGGTTTCTTTGATTTCTTCACCGACCGCACCCCGGCAGAACCCGCCGAAATCCGCCTCGTCGCCTTCGTCAGCGGCAAAGTGCAGGGTGTAGGTTTCCGCTGGTGGTGCGCCGGAACCGCCAAGCCCATGGGCCTGACCGGCTACGCCGAAAACCTCGACGACGGACGCGTGAAAGTCGTTGCGGAAGGTACCGCCGCCTCCTGCGCTCGCCTGGTGGATGTGCTACGCAGTGACGACACCGCGGGCCGCGTGGATGAGGTGCTTGTTGAGTGGGAGGAGCCGTCCGGCTCGTTCCGCGGCTTCGGCATTCGGTAGTCCAGCCTAGTTAGACCAGAGCGCCGCGAACTGGGCGCGGGTCATATCGGCGCGGCGCACCCGATGCTGCACCGGGTGACCGTTCTCATCGGGGCGGCCGGAGTTCGGGTCAATATCGTCGTAGATGCCGGTGAAACCGGCTTTAACCGCCACACGTTCGGATGCTTCGTTACCCGCCAGGGCGGTCCAGCGGACAGTCTCAAGGCCCAGCCCGAGCGGGTCGAAAGCGTAGCCGAGGACGGCTCGCAGCGCCTCGGTCATATAGCCTTTTCCGCGCGCCTTTGGGGCGGCGTAATAGCCCAGTTCGGCGCGGGTTCCGGGGCTTTCGGGGGTGCCGTCAGGTAGGCGCAGCTCGATACTCCCCGCGAACACGCCGGAGGCGTCAATCGCCCAGCGCTGGATCTGTCCGGCGGCAATTTGACGGGCGGTGGTGAGCAGGTAGTCCTCGGCGTCGGCGCGCGTGTAGTTTAGCGGTACGCGGGTGTAGCGAATCATTTGCGGGTCGCGGCAGGATTCCACGATGTCGGGGATATCCGCCTCGCGCATGTGGCGGAGGGTGAGGCGTTCGGTAATGAGTTCGGGCTGATTGGGCTCTGCGTATTCAGATGCTGCGTGTTCGCCGCTTTCTAAGAAGTCACTGTGTTCGGGGGTCATGATTCGAGCTTAAACCCTCGGGTTTGTGCGCCGGAAAAGCTTTTGTGAGCATCCCAGAATGCTCGGTGATACAAATCACGACATAATACTCGTGTTTTCACCCGTCACCACTTGATTATTATGAATTATTCATAATAAAATAGTTATCGAGCCCGCCCACTGGGCAGTAAGAATAAGCGCCGCGCAACGAATCCGCGCGGCACGAAGCAGAAAGAAGAACACCATGGCAGTTCTGACCATCGGCGACCAGTTCCCCGCATACGAGCTCACCGGCGTTGTCCCCGGTAAGCTGGCTGACATCGAAGCAACCAAGCCCGAAGACTACTTCACCACCGTCTCCTCCGAGGGCCTGGACGAAGACACCTGGCGCGTCGTCTTCTTCTGGCCGAAGGACTTCACCTTCGTTTGCCCCACTGAGATTGCTGCATTCGGCAAGCTCGCTGACGAGTTCGAGGCACGCGACTGCCAGGTGATCGGTGTTTCCGTTGACAACGAGTACACCCACTACGCATGGCGCCGTTCCCACGAGGAGCTCGTGGACCTGCCCATCGTCATGGCATCCGACCTCAAGCGTGAGCTGACCAGCGCACTGGGCATCCTGAACAAGGACGGCGTTGCAGACCGTGCAACCTTCATCATCGACCCCCACAACACCATCCAGTCGGTCTCCATTACCGCTGACTCCGTCGGCCGTAACACCGACGAGGTGCTCCGCCAGCTGGACGCTCTGCAGTCCGACGAGCTGTGCGCATGCAACTGGAAGAAGGGTGCAGCAACCATCGACGCATTCAAGGAGATGAAGTAATCCATGAGCATCGATAACCTGCGTTCGGCTCTGCCTTCCTACGCGAAGGACATGAACCTCAACCTGTCCTCCCTGCCCCGCATCACCTCCCTCACCGAGCAGCAGCTCTGGGGCGCAATCCTCGCAACCGCAGCAGCAACCAAGGTTGACTCTGTTGTTGTTGAGATTGCTGCAGAGGCTAAGGAGCACCTGAGCGACACCGCTTACGAGGCTGCTCTGGGTGCTGCAACCATCATGGGCATGAACAACATCTTCTACCGCACCCGTGGCTTCCTGAACGGTGCATACGATGACCAGCGCGCAAACCTGCGCATGCAGATCATCGGTAAGAACGGTGGCATCGAGAAGCTGGACTTCGAAATGTTCGCACTGGCAGTGTCCGCAGTCAACGGCTGCTCCCACTGCGTTGAGGCTCACGAGCACACCCTGCGTGAAGAGGGCGCAACCAAGGAGCAGGTCAACGACCTGATTCGTATTGCTGCAACCCTCGGTGGCGTGGCACAGGGCATTCAGCTGGCTGAGGCACTGGGCTAAACCCACTAAGCGTTAGAGCTTACACAGAAGCGGCGCATCCACCCGTCATGGGTCGGATGCGCCGCTTACTTTATGCACAGATTATGCCCTGCAGTAGCTAAAAACGTGTTGGGCGGCAGTTTCCTAACTCCCCCGATTTGGCGCTATACAATGCCTGTATGCGGTACTGTATTTTGGCCTCCACCAGCCTTCCCAACGTGGAAGAACTCACTGAGCTTTACGATTCTGTCGGCTGGAGCGCCTATACCAGAACACCCGAACGCCTCATCCCGATGTTGGAAGGGTCGCGGTATCTCTACACCGCACGAGAGGCAACGCCTGAAGGAACGGGACGGCTCATCGGGCTAGTACGCGCCATCGGAGACGGTCAATCTATCGCTTACATTCAGGACCTTCTGGTACATCCGCACGCCCAGCGTCAGGGCGTTGGTTCTGCGCTTCTAAAGCGTGTCATTGATGACTTTGACCGAGAAGACATTCGACAGCGGCTCATTACTACCGACACCGCTAGTGAACACGCTGTTGCGCTCTACAAGCACTACGGTTACGCCCCCGTAGAGGTAGCAGGGTGCATCACCCTTGCATGCTATCGATAAGGCAATATCGCATGCGGCTTGATACGGCTCGACTCGTTCGAGCTGGCTGAGGCACTGGGCTAAACCCACTACTAAGCGTTAGAGCTTAAAACAAGCGGCGCATCCTTCCCTTTTCCGGGTCGGATGCGCCGCATTTGTCTTAACTACTTTTGGCCGTCCGCAGAGCCAGTGCGCAGGGCGGCATCCCAGCTACTCGCCAGGCGCGTCGCCGCGGCAACCAGAACCGCCAAGTCCTCGGCATACACCGGGGTCGAGCGCACGCCCGCGCACCAGTCAATCGTGCCCAACCCCAGCCAGGGCTTACCGGGGAAGAGCTCTCGACGCAGCGCCACGCGGCGCTTACCCAGGGCGCGGCGACCGGGCACGTACCCGCCGCGGCTGATGAACAGCGCCTCTTTACCCTCAGCCTCAACCAGCACCTCCAGGGCCCTCAACGCGGGAACCCAGCTCGGTTCCCCCACTCTCGCCAGGTCGGTTAGTTCGGGGTACTCACTCTCGTGCTCCGCCACGCTCACGCCCAGGATGTACTGGTAGCGCACCTGCCCCAGCTCCTGCGGCAGGCCGCGGTCGGCGGTCTGAATCGTGCCACACAGGTGCCGGGCAACCGGCTCACCCTCGGCGTTCACGCCGGCCAGGGGCTCGCCGCCCCGGTAGATTGCGGGACCGTCCAGATAGAGCCCCACCGCGCCGGTACCCGTGATGTTGGGGCGCACCGACCAGCCGGGAAGCGCCACCTCCAGGCGGGGCACGATTCCCTGCAGGACCCCGAAAACTTCGTCGCGAGATACCGCCACGGCGGCTCCTTTCACCTTACGCAGATTTCGTCTAGTCCCAGCTTAGCGAGCGTTCCGCCTGCGCGAAGGCAACCACACCATGAGCGCCGACAGCGCCGCGCCGGCAATGGCACACCATGTGGCGCCAAGCGCAAAAACAATCATGACAGCCTTGGGGGTGGAGATTCACTCATTCTACGCCCACCTTTTAGCGCGCCCACAAGCTTCTTGATTCCATCTCAGAGCTCGTCATGAGCACTTTTCAACTAGGAGTAGGAGCGGCGGCGGGTCTACAATAAATCGGTGCCAATTCAGGTACGCGCACAGGCAAACAGAGCCGGATGCGGTGATAACGTCGTCACCCGACCCCCCGTTGCGCGCGCCTCCCCCTACCGGCACCCGCAGCACACGCATCACGTACGCAGGAGAACGCCCATGCACGAGTTCTTTGACCCCGATCAGGTATTCCGCATCGTCGACATTGCCGCCGTTGTCGCTAACGGCCTGCTCGGCGGTGCTGTGGCGCGCGCCTTCCGATTCGATATCGTGGGCTTCCTGCTACTCGCGGTCGCCTGCGGTATGGGCGGCGGCATGATTCGTGACGTGCTACTAAACTCGGGCCTGCCCGTGGCGCTCACCGACGGCGGCTACTGGGTGGGCGCTATCGGTTCCTCGATTCTGGCGTACAGCATCGATTTGAGTGCCCGATGGGCAACCCGAACCATGCTCATCATTGACTTCATCGGTATGGGTGCGTGGGCGGCAACCGGCACCATTAAGTCCCTGAACCTGGGTCTGCACTGGCTGCCCGCTATCGCACTGGGTGTGACCACCGCGGTCGGTGGCGGCGTTATCCGTGACATCATGGTCAACCGTATTCCGGCAATCTTTGGTGGTAACTCTCTGTACGCTACTGTGGCGTTTGTGGGTGCCGCCGAGACCGCCCTCGTGACGGGCCTATTCCATCGTCCGAACCTGGCGATGGGTCTGTCCATTCTGCTGTGTTTGGTGCTGGGTGTGCTCTCCCACATGAAGAATTGGCAGCTGCCGACCACCCCGGCGGAGCTGCGTGTTCCTCGCCCGCGCCTCTTCACGCTTGGCAAGCAGGAGGACCGCACCGTCGCTAATGAGGGCTGGTCGCCCGGTGAGCCGCTCACTGAGCAGCTTGAGGTTATTAACGCTGAGCAGCTGGAGGAGTACCGCCGCTCTAAGGGGCTTTCGGAATAAAAGCCAATATATGCTGAATATATAATATAAGCTGGTTTCCGCTGGTCAGATGATTATCTGACGGGCAGAAAACAGCCCATATTTACTATATGCAGTACGGCTAAATCGTGTACTCGGTGCTGTCGTACACGGTCAGGAACTTGCGGATACGCTCATCATCCGAGGCGAAGAAACCGGTCGGCTCACCGTTATAGCGCAGGGTACCGTTCTCCAGGAACACGATACGGTCCGCAACCTTCTTCGCAAACGCCATATTGTGCGTCACGATGACCAGGGAGCGGCCCTCCTTCGCCAGCTGCATGAGCACGCGGATGACCTCCGCCTCCAGCTCGGGGTCCAGGGCGCTCGTCGGCTCATCAAAGAGCAGGTAAGAGGGCTCCAGCGCCAGGGCGCGGGCAATCGCCACACGCTGCTGCTGACCACCCGAAAGGGCATCCGGGTAGGAATCCACCTTATCGGCAAGACCCACCTTCGCCAGCAGCTCGCGGGCACGCTCCTGCGCCTGCTGAGCACTCAGAGTGCCGTTCAGGGTCGGGGCGAGCGCCACGTTCTTCAGCGCCGTATAGTTCGGGAACAGGTTGAACTGCTGGAACACCATCGCCGAGCGGGAGCGAATATCACGCACCTGCGCGTCGGTGAGCTTCTGGCTGTAGTCCACCTGCGCGTCGTCAATGGTGAGCGTGCCGGACTGCGGGGTTTCCAGCAGGTTCAGGCAGCGCAGCAGAGTCGACTTGCCGCTACCGGAGGGGCCCAGAATCACCGTGGTCTCACCGTCGGGGATGTCCAGGCTGATGTTCTTGAGCACCTGCGTCTCGCCGAAGCTCTTCGACAGGGAATCAACGCTAAGCATTGTTGCTCCTCACGTAACGGTTGCTGTGCTTCTCCAGCGCCGACTGTGCGGCGGTCAGCAGAGTGAAAATCACCAGGTAAATGATGGCGACTTCGGAGTACATTGCCAGCGGCTCGAAAGTACGCGAAGCGATCTGCTTGCCGGTCTGGAACAGGTCAACCATCGAAATGACCGACACCAGCGAGGTGCCCTTAATCAGGTCGATAAAGTTGTTGCCCAGGTTCGGCAGCGCAATACGCACCGCCTGCGGAATCACGACGTGGCGCAGGGTCTGCATGCGGGTGAAGTTCAGGGTTGCCGCCGCCTCAAACTGGCCGCGCGGAATAGCCGCCACCGCGGAACGGAACGTCTCAGCCACGTACGCGCCGGTGTGCAGGCTCATCGTGATGATCGCGGCGCTCCACACGTCCAGGGCGATACCGACCTTCGGCAGACCGTAGAAGACGATGAACAGCTGAACCAGCAGCGGGGTACCACGGAAAACCCAAATGTACACCCACGCCAGCCAGTTCACCGGCGCAAAGCGGCTCGTGCGCGCGCCAGCAGACACAATGCCGACCAGCAGCGCCACCACGAACGAAATCAGCGACAGCGGGATAGTCACCGCCAGGGTCGAGCCCAGCAGCTGTGGCAGGGACTCAGCCCAAAGATTCAGGTAGCGTTCCATGAACGGAACTCAGCTCCTTATAAAGAGTGTTAGTTCTTCGGGGAGAGGTCTTCGCCCACGTACTTCTCGTAAATCGCCTTGATGTCGCCGTTGCCCAGGTGCTTCTTCAGCGACTCGTCGATAGCGTTACGCAGAGCATCCTGGCCCTTAGCCATCAGGATGGAGGAGTTGCTGCCGGTACCCAGGTCACCGGAGAGCAGGCGCAGGTTAGCGTCCGGGTGCTCCTTGAAGTACTCCGCGAAGGACACGGAGTCGTTCGCGGTCATCTCTGCGCGGCCCGAGAGGACCTGCTCGATAGCCTCGTCAAAGCCGGACACGACCACGATCGAGGCGCCCTTCGCCTCCACCATCTTGCGGAAGTTCGAAGTCTCAGACTGCGCCGAGGAGTGGCCGGAAATCTCGCTCACGTTCTGCAGGGAAGAATCCTTCTTCACGGCGACCTTCGGCTCCGAGTACAGGTAGGGTACGGAGAAGTCGTACTTCTGCTTGCGCTCGTCGGTTGCGGAGACATTGTTAATGACGATGTCGTAGCGGTCAGCATCCACACCGGCAATCAGCGAATCCCAGGGGGTCTCGACAAACTCAGCGGTCACGCCCAGGTCCTTAGCAATCAGGTCGACAATTTCCTTCTCGAAGCCGACCAGGGTGCCGTTGGACTCGTGGAAGGAGAAGGGGCGGTAGGTGCCCTCCAGGCCCACGCGAATCTTACCGGCAGACTTGATGGCCTCCAGCTTGTTGGTGCTGGATGCGGCGCTGCCGCTGTTGGAACCGCACGCGGCGAGCAGGGCTGCCAGGCCGGTGAAGGCGGTGCCTGCGAGGACGGTGCGGCGGTTAATCATTGCGGACATGGTTCTTCCTTTGCGTCGTAGTTGATGCTCTTGTAGTTGCGGGCTGTCACCCTGCGGTAACCCGGGGCATCGTGCGGTGTGTGCCCCTCTCTGCGGGTGCAACGCTGGCTATCCTACAGCTATTCCCGACCCGAGAGAATTCAACGTAACATTCCGTCATATTCTCTCATCAATGCGGGAAAAGCGGCTGAGACATCAACCACGACGCAGCGTCGGAAGTCCTGGAAAGCTGGGCTTTTCCGAGCCTCCAAGAAGGCTGTTCCGAGAAGCTTAGGAGGCGGGGCTCAGGTCCTCACCCACGTGCTTCTCGAAGATGGCTTTGAAGTCGCCGTTACCCAGGTGCTTCTTGATGGAGGCGTCAATCGCATCCTTCAGCGCGGTCTGGTTCTTCGGCAGCAGAACGGCGACGTTGGTGCCGGGGCCAACCTCACCCTCGAGCAGACGCAGGTTGGCGTCCGGGTGCTCCTTGAAGTACTCGGCGAAAGAGACGGAGTCGTTGGCAGTCAGCTCGGCGCGGCCGGTGAGCACCTGCTCGATGGCCTCGTCGAAGCCGGTGACCTCAATAATGGTGGCGCCGCGTTCTTCCACGAGCTTGCGGTAGTTGCTGGTGGCGCTCTGGGCGGCGGTGTGGCCGGAAATTTCGGAGGCGTTCTTCAGGCTCGAGTCCTTCTTCACGCCCACGCGGGCGCGGGAGTGCGCGTAGGGTACGGAGAAGTCGTACTTCTTCTTGCGTTCATCGGTGGGTGCCACGTTGTTGAGCACGATGTCGTAGCGGCCCGCGTCCACGCCTGCGATGAGCGAGTCCCAGGGGGTTTCGATGTACTCGGCGGTCACGCCCAGGTCCTTGGCGAGGGTTTCGGCGATGTCGTACTCGAAGCCGGCGAGCTTACCGGAGGCGTCGTGGTAGGTGTAGGGGCGGTAGGTGCCCTCCACGCCGATGCGGATCTTGCCCGCGGACTTGATGGACTCCAGCAGGTTGGAGGCGCTCTGCGAGCTACCTGCGCTGGAGCCGTTACCGCCGGAGCATGCGGCGAGCAGGCCGGTGGTTCCGGCGAGGGCCGCGCCCAGTAGCAGGGAGCGTCGGTTCAGCACGGTGGAGGTGTTGAGAACGGTCATTCTTGGTTCCTTAATCTACGTTGATGTGTGGTGTGAAAACTAAAATCTGCGGTACGGACCGGCGGCGTTCACCGGAGGTACAGGCCTAGTCGGGGTTACAAACCTAGCCGGCGAATGCGGCCTTCAGGCCAATCTCCAGGGCCGCGATGAGGTCCTGAACATCCTCGATACCGATCGCCAGGCGCACGAGGCGGTCGTCCACACCGAACTCGTCGCGGTGCTCCTGGGCGTAGGCGCCGTGCGTGGTGTGCGCGGGCAGGCTCACGAGCGATTCGATGCCGCCCAGGCTCACGGCGTTCACGAAGATGGGCAGGGCGCGGGCGAAGGCCTGCGCGTCGCCGCCGTCCTTGAGCAGCAGCGAGAAGACGGAGCCGATGCCGCGCGCCTGGCGGGACTGCACCTCCGCCTGTTCTGCGGAGGAGCTACCGGCGTAGAAAATCTTCTCAACCTCGGGACGTTCGGAGAGGAACTCGATAATCTCGCGGGTGTTCTGCTGCTGACGTTCCAGGCGCAGCGCCAGGGTCTTCACGTCCTGCAGCAGGCGGTAGGAGTCAATCGGGGGCAGCAGCGCGCCGCTGACGAGCTGACCGCGGTGCAGCAGAACCGCCAGGTCGGGGTCGTTCGTCGCCGCAACACCGGCGAGCAGGTCGGCGTGGCCGGCCAGGAACTTGGTGGCGGACTGCACGGTGATGTCCGCGCCGAGCTCCAGGGGACGCTGCAGGTAGGGGGTCATGAAGGTGTTGTCCACGATCAGCAGGGCACCGTGGCGGTGCGCCAGCTCCGCAACCGCGGCGATGTTGGTGACCTGCAGGGTGGGATTCGTGGGGGTCTCGAGGAAGACGACCTTCACGTCCGGGGTGAAGTCCTCATCGCTCAGGGTCGTGAAGTCGCTGATGAAGCGGGTCTTCACGGCGCGCTTGGTCAGCTCGGTGGTCGCGAAACGGTAGGTGCCGCCGTAGGTCGGCATGCCCAGCAGCAGGGTGTCGCCCGCCTCCAGAACGCCAAGAGCCGCCGCGGTTGCCGCCATGCCGGAGGGGTACGCGTAGGCGTGCTCCGCGCCCTCGAGGGCGGCGAGGGTCGCCTGCAGGTTATCGCGGGTGGGGTTCGCACCACGCTGGTACATGTAGGTGGTATCCTCACCGGCGGTACCGAAGGTGCTCGCCAGATAGACCGGCGGCACGGACGCATCGTAGCGGGCATCGTGCACGGCGTGGATAGTGCGGGTCGTGAAACCGGTCGGTTCGAGCTGGTTCTGCTGGCTCATAGTGGTTCTCTTCTGTTCGGGCTACCCCGAACGCGGGTGTAGCTGCTGTGTGTCGTCGTGTATCCAAGATTTACCCTACGCGCATTTTTTATGCTGTTCTAACCCTGCGTCACGGGGGTTAATATGTTCACGCAACGTCATATAAAAATGCGGTGAGGGTGCACAAAATACCCACATTAAAAACATTCTTTTACATTGAAAGAAATGCATTAATCCGGGTATTTTGAGCGATATTACGACGTATATTCGGGGCGCCTAGAATCACGCCATATGGTCGCGCGGTATCTGATGCTCGAGGACTACGCCTGATGAGCCAGAGCCGCGGTCAGACCGCGCTCCAGGTCCTCGATAATGTCCTCAATCTCCTCAATACCGATAGCCAGGCGAATGAGGTTGTCGCTCACGCCGTACTCGTCGCGGTGCGCCTGCGTGTAGGCGGCCTGCACCATGAGCGCAGGGCGAACCACCAACGACTCGATACCGCCCAGGCTCACCGCGTGCGTGAAAATCTTCAGGGCCTCGAGGAAGGCGGGCAGGTCGGCACCGTCCACCAGTTCCATGGAGATGAGCGCGCCCAGGCCGTTCGCCTGGCGGGCATGCACCTGCGCCTCGTACTCGCTGTGCGAACCCGCGTAGAGCACGCGCTTCACGGCGGGGTGCGCCTCCAGGTAGTTGATGACCTCGATGGTGTTCTTCTGCTGCTGAGTCAGGCGCAGCTTGAGGGTCTTGACCTCCTGCAGCAGGCGGTAGGAGTCGGTGGGCGAAAGCATTGCGCCGGTAATCATCTGCAGGTGCCAGAGGCGCTCAGCGAGCGCGTCATCGTTGGTTGCGGCGACACCTCCGAGCAGATCCGCGTGACCACCCAGGTACTTGGTGGCGGACTGCACGCTGATGTCCGCGCCCAGGTCGAGGGGCTTCTGCAGCAGCGGGGTCATGAAGGTGTTATCGACGACCACGATTGCGCCGTTGCGGTGGGCAATTTCTGCAATGGCGGCAATATCACTCACGCGCAGGAGCGGGTTGGAGGGGCTCTCCAGGAACACCATGGTCACGTTGTCGGCGAAGTCCTCGTCGGTGAGGGCAGTAAAGTCGCCGATGAAGCGGGTCTTGACGCCGCGGGCGGGCAGCTCAATGGTTGCGAAGCGGTAGGTGCCGCCGTAGGAGGGCATGCCCAGCAGCAGGGTCTCGCCTTCCTTAAGGATGCCGAGGGCGGCAGCGGTGGCGCCCATTCCGGAGGGGTAGGCGAAGGCGTGCTTGGCGCCTTCGAGGGTTGCGAGCGTGGTTTCGAGGGCCGCGCGGGTGGGGTTGCCGCCGCGCTGGTAGTCGTAGGGGCCTTCGGTGCCGTCACAGGGCTGGGCGTAGGTGGTGGTCGTGTAGATCGGAGGCAGGATGGAGCCGTACGGGTTGTCGCGGTCCGTAGTGTGAATTGCCTTCGTGGTAAATCCGGTCATGCTGTCCTCGGCTAAGGTTGGGCATAAAATGCGGGGGATAAATATATTGCTAGCTTATGGCTCTTTTTACTGGCTGACTAGTTTTTTCTTTTCTGTGACCGAGTGACTTTTTATGACCGAAAAATAGCGTTATATTTCGACATTTTAGAAATATATTTCGTCATATTTCGGGTGTGAAAAGACCCGGCGGTCGGTACGCGTGTGTGCTGTGTGCCGGCCGCCGGGCTCCACACTAGGATACCGGCTTACGGTGCGAATGCGTAAGGGTAGGTTTACCTTAAAGCTGAACCGCCCTCCACAAGGGGCGATGCTGCGCCCTCAATCTCGCTCAGAACGTGCCGGATGCTCTGCCGGGCACTACACCGGACGCTACACCGGGCATAGCAGGAGGGGCGCACCCGGGAATCGCCCCGGGTACGCCCCTCCATTCAAACGCTGACAAGCGCCTGATTTTTGTAATTACAAGCTACGGTAGCCGCGGCTTATACAGCACAACTTACTTCGACAGCACCTGACGCTTCGAAGAAATCACGCCCGTATTGAAACCAGCCAGGTGCAGGCCACCGTGGAAACGCGCATGCTCAATCTTCACGCACTTATCCATCACCACGTTCAGGCCGGCAGCCTCACCAATCGCGGCAGCCTCCTCACTCCAGGAGCCCAGCTGCATCCACACGGTCTTCGCGCCCAGATCCACAGCCTCCTGAACCACGCCCGGCAGGTCCTCATTACGGCGGAAAATCTCCACCAGATCCGGGACCTCCGGCAGGTCCTGTAGCGACGGGTACACCGGCTGACCCAGCACAAGCTTGCCCTTTGCCGCCAGAATCGGGTTCACGAAATACAGCTTGTACGGCGACGCCGACTGCAGGTACGTTGCCACAAAGTACGAGGCGCGCGAAATCTTATCGCTCATACCCACAATCGCGATCGTGCGGGTATTACGCAGAATGTTCAGACGCTCAGGGGCGGAAGGACCCACCCAGGTACGCTTCTCAGTCATTACTTTTCCTCCTGAGTGGTAGTAGGCAGGGAGCAGGATGCGCCAGCAGCAGCCTCAGCGGCGGCAGCGTCCTCGGCGGCCTTAGCGGCGGCAACCGCCTCCTCAGCCTCCACAACCTTATCTGCGCTGGACTCGCCCACACGCTCACCGGCGTGGTTCAGACCGGTCGCGTAAGTCAGCGCCTGGTCCAGGTCCCAAATGATGTCTTCAACGTCTTCCAGACCCACCGAAATGCGGATCAGGTCCTCGCCGACACCGCCAGCGGCCAGCTGGTCAGCGGTCAGCTGCTGGTGCGTGGTCGAACCCGGGTGCAGCACAAGAGTGCGGGAGTCACCAATGTTCGCCAGGTGGCTTGCCAGCTGCAGGGCGCCGATGAACTCGCCGCCGACCAGGCGGCCGGAAGCCTTCTCAGTGCCCTTCACACCGAAGGAGAACACGGAACCGACACCCAGCGGCAGCAGCTTCTTCGCACGCTCGTGGTGCGGGTGGTCGGGCAGGCCAGCGTAGTTCACGTAGGCGATACGCTGATCCTCAACCAGCCAGGCGACAACCTGCTTAGCGTTCGCCAGGTGCGCGTCCATGCGCTGCGGCAGGGTCTCAACACCCTGCAGCAGGTTGAACGCGGCCTGCGGGCTCAGCGACGGACCGAAGTCACGCAGCTGCTCAGAACGCAGCTTGGTGAGGAAGCCGTACTCACCGAAGTTACCCCACCAGGACACGCCGTTGTAGGAGGGAACCGGCTCGGTCATGGACGGGAAGTTGCCGTTACCCCAGTTGAAGCGACCGGACTCGACGACGATACCGCCGAGGGTGGTACCGTGACCGCCCAGGAACTTGGTGACCGAGTGAATGACGATGTCCGCACCGTGCTCGAGGGGGCGAATCAGGTAGGGGGTGGACAGGGTTGCGTCCACGACCAGGGGGATACCCGCCTCATGGGCGACCTCTGCGAGGCCTTCCAGGTCGGCAACCTCACCGGAGGGGTTCGCCACGATCTCGGTGTAGATTGCCTTGGTGTTCTCGGTCAGTGCCGCCTTGTAGTCGGCGGGGTCGGTGCCGGGCACGAAGGTGGTTTCAATGCCGAAGCGGCGCAGGGATACGTCCAGCTGGGTGACGGTGCCGCCGTACAGCTGCGAAGAAGCCACAATGTGGTCACCCTGCTGGCACAGAGCCGCGAAGGTGATGAACTCGGCAGCCATGCCGGAGGCGGTCGCTACCGCACCGATACCGCCTTCGAGGGAGGCGATACGCTCCTCCAGCGCGGCGACGGTCGGGTTGGATAGGCGCGAGTAGATGTTGCCGTACTTCTGCAGGGAGAAGAGGTTAGCTGCGTCGTCGGCATCTTTGAAGACGAAGGAGGTGGTCTGGTAGATAGGGACCGCGCGGGCACCGTGCTCAGCGTCGGGGGTGCCGCCCGCGTGTAGTGCGCGGGTGCGGAAGCCGAAAGTGTGTTCAGCCATTGGTTTGCTCCTGGTGTATCTGCCCGCCTGTGTGCGGGGAGTCGATAGTGGCTCGACTTTATACTGTGCCACCAGCGGCGGGGTGCACCAAGTGCGGGTACCTATATGTCGTTTATTGCGGATTATGACGGGCGGTTTTTGGTGAGCGGGGACTGCCGTACGGGTCTTAGCGGGGCGTCATATCAGCTGTCATAACAGAAGTTGTTATGACGGCTGTTATGATGCGCGGTCAATGAGACCGACAGGAATGCCCGTTTTTAGCCTGCAATTTCGGGGTTTTTAAGATTCTAAGAATGATGAAGACAGCGAATCATAGCAACATCATCGCAGGATCATAACAACATCATCGCAGAAATTGTTATGATGCTGTTATGACGTTGCTATGACGTTCACCAAGAAGTAGCCATCGGGAGCATGCATGGAAACAAACACCGCCGAACTCATCAAAAACCTACGCCGTAGCCAGGCTGAAAACGGGCGAGTAGAAGTCAAAGCTGCAGCTGGCGGGTTCCCCAAGTCCGTTCTTGAAACCGTTAGTGCCTTCGCCAATGGAGACGGTGGCACCATTCTTCTTGGCCTCACCGACCCGGCAGAAGGTCTACAGCCAGTTGAAGGTTTCAACGCACAGGCAGTCCACGACGCATCCGTTGAGGCAATCCGTTCCAAGATCACACCTCGACCCCCGGTAGATATTCAGGTTGAGGCGGCAGACGAGCAGCACCGTATCGTGCGCATCGATGTGCTCCCCGGCGACCCGACGCAGAAGCCCTACTACATCGAAGCACACGGCATGTATAACGGCTCCTACCAGCGCGTCGGCGAGGCCGATATTCGCCTCATCAAGTACGAGATTGACCGCTTCCTAGAGAACCGCAGTCAGCCCCGCTACGACGAGGAGCTGGTCAGCGAGGCAAGCTTCAAGGACCTCTCTCCCACCCTTGTGAGTGCCTATGTCGCTCGCCTGCGCGAGGAGCAACCTCGCGTTTTTGCGGCGCTTTCTGACCGTGAGGTTCTTCTGCAGGCACGCATTCTACGCATCGATTCTGAGGGCCGAGAAGTGCCCACTCTTGGGGCGCTTCTCGCCATGGGATCCTACCCGCAGGCGTTCTTCCCGCAGCTGATGATGAGCGTTGTTGTTCTTCCCGGTGAAGAGCTTGGTGAGGTCACTGAGGACGGTCGACGTTTTCTGGACAATCACAGCTGTACCGGGCCTATCCCCTCCATGTTGGACGAAGCTATGGGCGTTTTGGTTCGCAATATGCGCAAAACGTCCACGATGGAGGGCCTCAACAGTAGCGGTATCGGGCGGGTTGAGCGCTACGAGTATCCGCTGGAGGCTATCCGCGAGCTCTTGGTCAACGCCCTCATGCACCGCGACTACTCGCCGGGTGCGCGCGGCTCACAGGTGCAGGTTGAGCTCTACACCAACCGCCTGGTGGTGCGTAGCCCGGGCGGTATCTACGGTGCTGTGACTATCCGAGATTTTGGTCAGCCCGGTGTTTCTTCAACCCGTAACAGCTACTTGGCAAGTATTCTGACTGATCTGCCCGACCCGGGTACGGGGCGTTTGATTGCAGAGAATAGGGCTTCCGGTATTCCCACGGTTCTGCGCGCGCTGAAGGAGGCGGGTCTGCCCGCTCCCCAGTTTGCTGACCGTCTACTCTATGTGCAGGTCACTCTGATGCAGCCCCCGCAGGGTGCGTCTTCTACGGAACAGAAGACCGCGCCTGAGGATAAGACTCAGCAAGCAACCCATTCCACGGGCAAACATTCAGCCGACGCCGTCGAACCGGCGGGCGCCGATGCGTCGCTTGACGGCCTCAGCGAACGCCAGGCTGGTATTGTGCGTGGCCTGCGTGCACAGGGCGAGGCTGTTTCCACGACATATATCCAAGAGCATTGGGGTCGGGGTGCTTCACGTACCTCCATCACGAATGATCTGCGCCGTCTTGTGGAGGCGAAGCTGATTGTTCCTACGGCTCCGCCGCGTAGTAAGAACCGTAAGTATCGCGCTGCTTAGACGTACCCGATAAAAGGTACACAAAAAGGGGAGGGAAATAGAGCGGTTATTCTCTATTTCCCTCCCCATTCGACTATTCAGCCAAAACCACGTTTAGCCGCAGGCCCACTCAAAGACGACCTGCGAGAAGTCGCGGGCGGCAAGCGCCTCCGGGGTAATTAGCCAGTTCGCCGCACCGGCATCACCCCACATCACGTACACGCCCTCCTCGGCGTCCTCACCCCACTCCGATTCGATGGTCAGCAGGTTCACCGTGTGGCCGCGCAGCTCCTCGAACTCATCGCGCGGGTCCTCCTGCACGAACGAGGGGTAGCCGCCAATATGTGAGTAATCCCTCTCCTCCGATTCGAAGGGCTCCAGCAGGTTGTAGGAGGCGTCACCGCGTGCGTTCGGTTCCTCGGGCAGCTTCTGGTCCGGGTACATTTCATCCCAGGCGTCAGCGAACTGGTCGTAGATTTCGAAGCCGCCATCCAGGAATCCCTGCTCCCAGGGCTCGAAGGCAAGTGCGTACTCAACAACCTCCTCAGCGGTACCCTTGCCGTCACGACCAAAGGGCCAGCCGTAGTCATCCCAGTTCACGGTCGGGTACGGCGCCTCCGGGTTCGGCTCACCCAGGGTTTCGTAGTACACGACGCGGTGGTTCTTCTGCGAAAGCGGGTTCTCGTAGTCGTAACCCCACATGCACTCGTCATCGTTCGGGTTAATCCAGAACTGCAACATACCGGTTGCCGGGTAGATGTCGTTCTCGGGCAGGTCGGCGCAGTTAATCTGGGCGATCATGCCCAGCGGCTCACCCTTCTCATTGGTCGGTGCGGACTCGCCAGCGGGCAGGTACGGGCGGCCACCAAACTTGGATGCGGTCTGCGGCAGCGGCGCGTCCGGGCTGCTTACCTTCAGGCGAATCGCCTGCTTACGCGCGCCACGCTCGTTGAGCGCGTCGATAACACGGCGTGCCTGCGCCAGGGTCTCTTCGGAGGGGTTATTCATCGGCATGATGTGCTCGTTTCGTCGGTGAATTATTCGGTGCGGAAGGTTCGGTGTGAAGGCGCGAGGCAACGGTACCGCGGCGCCTTCTACCCCCATTAGACCCTATTTCGGGCGGGCGCGCACCGGTTTCGGTCACCTGTGCAGGTCACCCGTGCATCCGGCGGCAGAAACGCTGGTGCAAAGTGCACAGAAAGCCCCGCCTCCTCACCCTCACGCGCGGGGCGTGAGAGATACAGAGGCGGGCTTCCCGGTGAATCTCTACGAATCTCTACAAGAGACCGTAAAAGGCTTAGAGCGCCTTTTCAATGGTTTCCAGAACGCCGAGCGCGGCAGCCGGGCCAGCGTTCAGGAAGAACATATCGGCATCCACGCTGTGTGCGTGCTTCTCGGTGACAGCCTTGAGGGTGCTCCACAGGGCCTCCTTGGTCAGCTTGGACTCGTCGCCGCCCTGCACACCGTAGAACAGGTAGTCGGCGTCAGCCTGGTCAAGCTGCTCAGCGCTCAGGTCCACGGAGGTCTTCTCAACCTGCGCAGCCGCGGGGCGTGCCAGGGATGCATCAGCGCAGATGGAGCCCACGAACGAGGACTTCGCGAAGATACGGGTGCGGTCAGCGGAAGCGTACAGGAAGGAGAAGGTCTTCTCGCTGCCAGCCTTCTGACCGACCGACTTTGCCTTGGTGTTGTACTCCTCCATGAGCTTCTCAGCCTTCTCGGTGGTACCCAGCGCGGCAGCAATCAGCAGGAAGTCCTGCTTCCAGTTAATGCCGGTGCCCTCGGTGACCACGGTCGGCGCAATCTTGGCGAGGGACTCGTACAGCTCATCCTTCTTGTTGGTGTTGTTGATGAGAATCAGGTCGGGCTTGAGGTTCGCGATGGCCTCAACGTCCGGGTCGGTGCGCTTGCCGACCTTGGCGATCTTGTCGAGCTCTGCGGACTTATTGGAGAACTTGGTCTTCAGGTATGCAGGAACCAGGTCGGCATCACCGGCGGTTGCGGCTCCGACGGGCACGATACCCAGGGAGAGCACGCCGTCGAGCTGACCGGTGGAGAGAATAACAACCTTGGAGGGTGCGGATTTGATGGTGGTTTCACCGCGGAAGTGCTTCACGGTGCGGGGGAATTCGCCGTCAACAGTGGTGGTGCCCATGCCGGAGGGCAGTGCGGAGGGTGCCACCTTCTTACCGGTCGCAGAAGCGGACGCGGAGGAAGAGGAAGAGCCGGAAGTGTTGGAGGAGCCGCAAGCCGCCAGGGCGAGGGCGCCGAAAGAACCGAGTGCGAGTGCGCCGAAGGAGCGGCGGGTGATCTTGTTCGTCATATTTGCCATATTATTAGGATAACCTCATATGCGCATATAGGATACTTAATATCCATCTATCGGTAAGGTAAGCGTCCTTTCACCTGCCCCTTAGCGCACCGCACGACCTCCAAAGCCTATGACACCACAGACCTCCCCCTCTTCCGGACCCACCGTCAGCGCTGCCTCCCTGGCGAAAATTCGTGCCCTCTCCGCTTCTTCGGACGCCGTATCTGGCGCCTCCTCTGGCGGTCAGGGTGGCAAGTCTATCTCGCGTCTGGCGGTTGCGCTCATTATTGGCGGCGTTCTGCTAGTGCTGCTTTGCGCCCTGTCGTTTACGGTGGGTTCGCGCCTGTTCACCCTGGACCGCTCGATTGACGGTTTCCTCCACCCGGAGGCGAACACCATCGAGTCGAAGCTGATTTGGGCGAAGCGTGCCCCGCGTACCGCCGCGGCGTTGCTGGTGGGTGCCGCGTTGGCGGTGTCGGGTGTGCTCATGCAGGCGTTGAGCCGTAACCCGCTGGCTGAGCCGGGTCTGCTGGGTGTGAACTCGGGTGCCGCCGCCTCCGTGGTGGTCGGTGTGGGCGTTTTTGGGGTGTCGTCCCCGTTCGTTCAGCTGTGGCTGGCTCTACTGGGTTCGGGTCTGGCGGCGGCGCTGGTGTTCGTCATGGGCCTGGTGGATTCTAAGCCGAACCTGGATTCGACGGCGCGTCTGGTGCTGACGGGTGTGGCGGTGAACGCCTGCCTGGGCACGATTACCGGCATTATCACAATGTTTAATTCGAAGGCTTTTGATTCGCACCGTTTCTGGGTGGTGGGTTCGCTGGAGAACCGCACCTTCGAGCAGGTGCTCTCGGCGCTACCGTTTGTGGCGGCGGGCCTGGTGCTGTCGTTCATGCTGATCGGTCCTCTGCGTGCCCTGGCACTCGGTGAGGATGCGGCAGCCGGCTTGGGCGTGCCGGTGACGATGGTGCGTGGCGCGACGATTATTGCAATCATGGCGCTGTGTGGTGCGGCAACTGCGATTGCGGGCCCGATTGGTTTTGTGGGTCTGGTCGTGCCGCATGTGGTGCGTCTGCTAGTGGGTTCCGACATTGCGCGCGTGCTGCCGCTGTCGCTGGTGTACGGCCCGGTGTTGGTACTTGCCTCCGATATTCTGGGTCGCGTTCTGGTGATGCCGAGTGAGCTTGAGGTGGGTATTGTGACCGCCTTTATTGGTGCCCCGGTGCTGATGGTTCTGGTGCTGCGTTTGAGCACCGGTGCGCGCGGTGCGAAGAAGGGCCGCATGGGTTCGAAGGCGCAGGCGCACGATGAGTCGGGTCCGGCTCATGTGTCGGAGCACGGTCCGCATCGTGCTCAGCGCCCTGTTGTGGGTGGTTCGTCTGGTTCGACTGGTTCGTCTAGCTCATCTGGCGTATCTGGTTTGTAGGCCCCGGTTTCTGAGAGGTTTTATTGTGAGCGTTGTGTCTCGTTCTGTAGCCGGGTCTGCTGTTGCCGGGTCTGTGCGTATCCCTGGGCGTTACCGCACCCCTATTCCGCGTACCCTGCTGGTGGTGGCGGTGCTTGTGGTGGCGGCGGTCGCCTCCCTGGTGTTTGGTAGTTATCAGATGAGCCCTGATCAGGTGTTTCGCCTGATTTTTCAGGGTGAGGGCACGGAGATTGAGCGTCAGCTGGTGTTGAATCAGCGTCTGCCGCGTATGCTTGCCGCCGTGGTGGTGGGTGCGGCTTTGGGCTTGTCGGGCGCTATTTTTCAGTCGGTTTCGCGTAATGCTCTGGGTTCGCCGGATATTATCGGCTTCACGGTGGGTTCGGCGACCGGTGCCCTGTCTGTGGTGCTGATTGGGTCGTTGAGTTCTACCGGCGTGGGTATGGGCATGGGCGCTATTATTGGCGGTTTTGCGACGGCGGCTGTGGTGATGCTTCTGGCGGGTGTGCGCGGTGGCGCGACGATGGGTCAGAAGATGGTGCTGATTGGTATTGCGGTGAGTGCGATGCTCAGTTCCGTGAATGATTACCTGATTACGCGCGGTGATTTGGAGAAGGCGGAGGCGGCGAAGACCTGGCAGCACGGTTCGCTGAATGCCCTATCGTGGAATCAGATGTCGGTTCAGGCGGTACTGCTTCTGGTGGCGATTCCGCTGGTGCTGATACTGACGCATCGCCTGCGCGTCTTAGAGCTCGGCGATGACTTGGCAGCGGGTTTGGGTCTGCCGGTGAAGAGGACCGTGAACCTGCTGGTGGCGGCTGCCGTGCTTCTGGTGGCTGTGGCGATTTCTGTTGCGGGTCCGATTGGTTTCTTGGCGCTGGTTGCCCCGCAGATTGCGCGCCGCCTGTGGAACACTCCGGGTATGGCGATGTGGCATTCGGCGCTGTTGGGTTCGGTGATTTTGGTGCTGGCTGATTTTGTGTCGGCTCGTGCGTTGGCGCCGTTCCAGATTCCGGTGGGTCTGGTGACGGGTGCGTTGGGTGGCGTGTATATGCTGTGGTTGCTGTACCGTCAGCGCTAGTTGCGCCGTCTATTCCGTATGAGTGACCGGGTGTTCCCGACTGTGGGGGCACCCGGTTTTCTCTATTTCGCTAGGTTTCATGAGCGGTTTCACTGGGTTTCACGGGTGGTTTCAGAATTTTTCAGAATTTTCTCAGTTTTACCCCGGGGTAGATTAAAAACTGCTTATCGTGTCAGGGGTCGCTCATAGAGTGTAGGTGTTGGAAGGGACGATCCTTCCAACCGGGCACACCGTCTCCTGCGGTGTTGCCGCTAGGTTGATTCAGCATCTACGGAAGGAACGGTCATGGAAAACACCACTCACGAGAGCCAGTACGCAAACGCAGAGATTTCCTGTACCGCCGATGAGCAGCTGTGCCGTGATGCAGAGTTCAACCTGCTGATGCAGGCGGGCACCATCGTCCGTATGGAGCGTTTCAACGTGGAGGAGCTCCGCGGCGTTCTGGAGCAGCTGGTGGCGGACGGTTCGTGCTTCCGCACCGCACCGGCGTCTTCGACGATGGGCCGCGTGATGCGTCACCTGACTCAGGGTGCTTCCGGTTACGAGGCGAACCTGGCTGAGCTGCGTGCGGCGGCGCAGAACGCGCTGCTGTTCGTGTTCCCCCTGGAAAAGGACCTGGAGATGTGCCTGCGCTTTGAGCGTGTGCAGGGTACCGGCCTGGCGCTAACTCGCCTGGGCGTGAGCCCGGTCAATGGTGACCTGTGGACTCAGCACTGGGCGATGCGCGCGCTGGAGTGCACCGGCGGCGTGTTTGCGGTGGAGTCCGCTCCAGGTGCCTGCAATTTTGAGCTGCGCCGCGAGATGTTCTACGCGATGCTGTCGCTGGTTCACTTGTCGACTTTGGGTCTGTCGGCTGAGCCGGAGGACTTCTACATGTTTGCCGATTCGGAGGCTGTGTGTAAGAAGTTCAAGCGTGAGCGTCGCGATTGCCGCCGCGCAATGCGCGCACAGTACGACCGCGCCGCGTAAGGCATGTGTGTATGCCCTACGCGGCATACGCGTTTAAAGGCCTAGCCAGTGGCGTTTTGTGGACTGTTAGAGCCACTTATTCTTCTTGAAGAACCAGTAGAGGAGCAGACAGGAGACCAGCATCAGCAGCAGGGCCGCCGGGTAGCCGAACTCCCACTTGAGCTCGGGCATGACCTCAAAGTTCATGCCGTACACCGAGCCAACAATGGTGGGCACCATGAGTAGCGCCGCATAGGCGGAAATTTTCTTGGTGTCGTCGTTCTGTTGCTGACCGAGCAGGGTGTCGTGCACGCGCAGGGCGTTTTCGAGGGAGCTACGAAGATCCTCAAGGCGTTCCTTCGTGTGCACCACGTGGTCGAGCACATTACGGAACTGGCGGGCAAGTTCCACGGCCTCGTCTTCAACCTCGCCCTGGCTCGCGCCCGGGTAGGGGGACGGGTCGAGCGCGCCGGTGCGTAGGCCTTCAATGATGCGACCCATCATCGGTTCGAGGGGTCGGCAGGCTCGCTGAAAGTCAATCACCTGGTTGAGTAGCTCGTATATGCGCTGCGCCAGGGAGTTGGCGTCTTGGCGGTCGTGCGCGGAGAACAGGATGTCTTCAATCTCGTCGTTGTCGTTCTCGAGTCCCTCGAGCACGGGGGCGTACCTGTCGACGGTGCTGTCGAGGATGCGGTGCAGCAGTCGGGCGGGGGATGCATCGGGGGTGGCGTAGAGCAGGTTGAACTTGTCGTTGATGCGCTGTTCGTCGCGAACGAGTGCGAGGGTGTAGCGGGGGCCGGTGAAGAGGTGCAGTTCGCTGAGGCGCACTTCTTCTTCTTTGTCGAGGTAGATGGCGGGGCGGATGACGGTGAAGAGGGAGTCGCCGTATCGTTCTAGTTTGGCGCGCTGGTGGCCTCGTCCGGCGTCTTCGATGGCGAGTTCGTGCAGGTTGAAGGTTTTTTGCAGGGCGTGTAGTTCGTGGATGTCGGGGTTGGCGTATCCGAGGGCTACGGCGGTGTTCTCGTCCGCGTAGGCGCGGAGGGTTTCTTCCTCGGTGGCACCCAGCTGAGGGCGGTCCGAGCTCGGGTAGATAGCTCCGGTGATATAGGACATCGTTTTTCTCCTCTGAACGCTTTGGCGCCACGTGTGTGGGCGCTCTTTCCAGCATACGGCACACGCCCCGCCTGGTCATGTGCACCGCGTGTGCACCTGGCATGGAAAAGCCCCCGGAAGGCACCTGTAAGGCACCCTCCGGGGGCTTTCACGTATTGAGCTTATTAGCTTAGTCTTCGTTGATGAGGTCGCGGACCACGATGGTCTGGTCGCGATCCGGGCCCACACCAATCGCAGAAATACGGCAGCCAGAAATCTCTTCCAGCTTCAGCACGTACTTGCGGGCGTTTTCGGGCAGCTCATCCAGGCTCTTCGCATCCGAAATGTTCTCGGTCCAGCCATCGTAGTACTCGAAAATCGGCTTAGCGTGGTGGAACTCGGTCTGAGTCATCGGCATCTCGTCGTGGCGCACACCGTCAACGTCGTAAGCCACGCAGACCGGGATCTTATCCAGGCCAGTCAGCACGTCCAGCTTGGTGATGAACAGGTCGGTGAAACCGTTGATGCGCACAGCCTGACGCGCCAGCACGGCGTCGTACCAGCCGCAACGACGCGGGCGGCCAGTGTTCACGCCGAACTCGCCGCCGGTGGTGCGCAGGAACTCGCCCATCTCATCGAACAGCTCAGTCGGGAAGGGGCCAGCACCCACGCGAGTGGTGTACGCCTTCTGAATACCAATCACGCGGGAGATGCGGGTCGGGCCCACACCCGAACCGACGCACGCGCCGCCGGAGGTCGGGTTGGAGGAAGTCACGAACGGGTAGGTGCCGTGGTCAACGTCCAGGAAGGTTGCCTGGCCGCCCTCCATCAGCAGGGTCTTACCCTCGTCCAGTGCCTTGTTCAGCAGCTGGGTGGTGTCCACAATCATCGGCTTCAGACGCTCAGCGTAAGACATGAAGTACTCGACGATTTCGTCGACCTCAACGTGGCGGCGGTTGTAGACCTTCACCAGCAGTTCGTTCTTCTGACGCAGTGCGCCTTCAACCTTCTGACGCAGAATCGACTCGTCCAGGATGTCCTGAACACGCACGCCGAGGCGGCCCACCTTATCCATGTAGGCGGGGCCGATACCGCGGCCGGTGGTGCCGATAGCGCGCTTGCCGAGGAAACGCTCGGTCACCTTGTCCATGGTCTGGTGGTAGGGTGCGACCAGGTGTGCGTTAGCGGAAATCTTCAGGCGGGAGGTGTCTGCACCGCGTGCCTCAAGGCCGTCAATCTCAGCGAAAAGAGCCTCGGGGTTAACAACCACGCCGTTACCAATCACGGGGACGGCGTTCTCGCTCAGAATACCCGCGGGCAGCAGCTTCAGCTCAAACTTCTGGCCGTTCACCACCACGGTGTGACCGGCGTTGTTACCGCCGTTGGGCTTGACCACGTAGTCTACGCGGGGGCCGAGCAGGTCGGTTGCCTTACCCTTACCCTCATCGCCCCACTGGGCGCCCACAATCACGACAGCTGACATTTTTGTGCTCCTTGAAAGCCTTGAAGATACGCACCGGATTTCACGGCGCGGCGGCGACCTACCGCCTCATGTTTCGGGTAGGCACACCTCTTCTAATGATACCGTGCCCGCCCCTTTAAGTCCCGTGTGACGGGGCGGTAGGCGTGCCGGGCACAGCGCCCGCACCCCGTACCCGGGCACGGCAACGCCCCCATCCGATATTCGGACGGGGGCGCTACCGGTATAAGCCGTGAAGACTACTTGATGATCTCGATGAAGGTCATCGGGTAGGTGTACTGCTCACCGCGGTTTGCAGCCATAGCAGCCAGGCTGTGGAAGATAACCATCAGGACGGTCACGACCGTCGAGACAATCAACGGGATGAAGAACAGAAGACCGAAGGTCACCACCGCCAGCAGCCAGGAAGCCATGCTGACAACCCACAGGGAGAAGTTGAAGTTGAACGCGCGGCGTGCCGATTCCTTAGTGAAGCCGTAGCCGGGCTTGTCCTTGTAGATGAACCACATGACCAGCGGCGCAAGAATACTTGCGGTTGCGAAGGACAGCAGAGACAGAATTGCAGAAGCCAGGTGCGCGAGCATCGCCATGTTCTGGTCATCCTTGGAGGAAACCATGTAACCGTTGGGCTGCTGACCCGGCGCCTGCGAGTAGGAGGGTGCCTGCTGGAAGTACTGGTTGTACTGTTCAGGGTTCGGGTTCTGGGACATCGTTCTTTTCCTTAATCTATCGATGAGTGGATACAGCTAATCGTTGAGGTGCGGCGGCAGGCTAATTCGCCGTTTCCGGCGGGTGCCCGCCGTGCTCTGCGTGGTCGCAACACTCGTGATGGTTTCACCCTATCAAGGCAAGGTAAATGGAATATTAACCCTCGCCGGACAACAGACGAAGAAACCCGAATATGACAAGGAAAAGACGCAACTTGCCCCTCCACGCGGTCATCTGTGCGTGGAGGGGCAGGTTGTTATACAGTTCGGGGCTGTGTGGTTTGGTCGCTAGCCCTGTTTCTTTTCATCGGCGAGCGCGGGACGCGCGGCGGGCGTAGGAGAGGCGGAGGACTTCTGTAGTGCGGCGGCCTCGCGCAGTGCTACAGACTCGCGCGGTGCTACAGTCTCGTGTAGCTTTGCGTGTTCTTGCTTTTTCAGAAACTCGTACACCGAGAAAGAGTCCTCTTCTTTCTTCGTGTAGCCGTTGATGCCCGTGTAGTCGTCCGGCAGGCGGTTGTACACCAGGTAGTACCAGTACTCGGCATGCGCACTCTCTATTTTCTGGATGAGTTCCCTCAGCTGGTTCTTACGCTTCACCGTCTGAACAATACCCACAATCCATAGAATCGGCACCACAAAAAGTGATCCCACGCCGATAGTGATGAAGAAGAGTAGCATCGACATGCCGGCACTACTATCGAACATGCTCACCAAAGGAACCAGCACAAACGGGTTCAGTATCAGCAGGACAATAAGCACGGCCTTCCAGAATGTACGCTGGCTATTGATCTCTTCAATGTTGGAGCCAGCGAACGGATTATTGATGGGGACGTAGCCCACCGGTTGCAGCTTGGCTGCCCGAGAGGTGGGGTTCCCTTCGTCCTTGACCGGGTTCAGGTGAGCAGCGCACGCCTGCATGGGTGCGGACTCATCTTGGGAGCGGTCGAGCAAGCGCATTTCGATAAGTTTCGAGTCGGGGATGCCGAAGAACGGCTCAGGAATAACCGGCAGAATAGCGCCCGGATGCAGACCGAGGTGTTCCAGCAAAATATATTCCCCGTAGGCGTGAGCAGCCCCTATTACCTCAGTTTGCACACCAGGAGAGGGTGCGGGCTCAGTGAAGGCGAGTGCTACCGGGTGGTTCGCCTCGTCGTCCTTGCGAGATTCGTGAGCATCTTTGGAAGTTTCTTCCGGTTCGTCGGTGCTCAGCTCGTCACTGTCTAGTTCGGCGCCGTCGGAGTCCTCCCGCGCAGAGTCGTAGCGCTTAGGGGCACCCGGGTAGACGTACTCATAGTCCGGGTCGGGGTGCTCTAGCTCTTCGTCTTCGCTGCCGGATTCTTGGTGTAGCGTGGCGTCTTCTGTTGTCGACGGCTGCTCGCCCATGAGTAGCGTCATGTATTCCGGGATGGACTGGTCGGTGTCCCAGAGGGGCTGGTATGCCTCGTCCTTCTTTGCAGTTTCCTTCTTTTCAGTGGGTCGGTCTGCCATGGTCGTCTCCTTCGCTCACCAGACATACTCCTAGTGGCACCACCGTACCAGCAGGCGCTGAACAGTCCCTTGAAACCTGCCTGATAAAAGCTGAGAAAAAGCCCCCGACAAGTGCCAACACACACGTATTAACACTGCCGGGGGTTCAACGTTACTGGAACCGGGAGGCGCCAAAAAGAAGCTATTCCGCTGACGCTGGCAATCCCTCAGGCTTCACCGCCTCGTCCGGGTGGGCACCCTCCTGCAGGGGGCGGTCGTACACCGGGTGGTACCAGAACGCACCGTACGTCGTTGCCCGCGCCACCGCATCCTGACGCTTCTGCAGGAACTTTACCAAGGAGTAGACCATCAGTATCAGCCATATCAAAGGCGCCAGGAGCGTCGTCTGCATTGCAAGGGCGAGATAGAGTACGAGAAGTTGCAACGCCGCATCCATACTCACAATATTTACCAGTGGCAACAGCAAGAACGGATTGATGACCTGCATCGCCACCATAAAAATTACCCAGGGCATGTAACCCCGCCTAGCTTTAGCCCAATCCACGGTGGCTTCCGGTGTACTTGCAGGAATGTAACCAATAATCCGCGCGGTCTCTGTCTCTTCCCCCGGCGCATCCCACGGAGCCACAGCAGCACCCGATTTATTCCACCAGCGCACGGAAGCCAGCTGCGTAGGCCCGGCATCACTCGATAGTGCACCCAGTAGCTGCATGGGCTGCAGGTTCGGGTCGGGAATACCGTAGACAGGTTCCGTCGCCACAGATAGGGAAGTGTCAACGGTAGAGGGCTTCGTAGGCTCCTGCGGGCTCTGCGCCTGTGCCCTGTCGATCATGATGTTTCCCGTATTTTCGGTGGCTCCCTCGCAGGCAGAGAGCGCTGGTTGGGTGGGCTCAGTGGGCTGGGCGGGCTGAGTGGAGGTGAGCGCTACGAACTGGTTGTCTTGGGAGTTCTCCGTATCATTTTCGTTATCGTCAGCGTCATCAGAGGGTTCAGACTCATACTCATCATCTTCATACTCTGCGTCTTCATGCTCGACGTCTTCATACTCATCATCTTCATATTCGACGTCTTCATACTCAAGCTCTTCATCTTCTGAGTCCTTACGCGCAGAGTCGTAGCGTTTAGGGGCGCCCGGGTAGACGTACTCATAATCAGGGTCGGGGTGCTCTAGCTCTTCGTACTCGTACTCTTCGGAGTCTTCGTTCGGCTCAGCGTCTTCTGTGGTCGACGGTTGCTCGACCATGAGTAGCGTCATGTATTCCGGGATGGACTGGTCGGTGTCCCAGAGGGGCTGGTATGCCTCTTCGTGTTTCATATTTTCGTGATGCGTACCTTCACGCTTCGCGGTGGGGCGGTCTGCCATGGTTGTCTCCTTCGCTCACCTGACATACTCCTAGCGCACCCACAGTACCAGCTCATACTGAACGGTCCCTTAAAACCCACCTGCCAGAATCCAAAAACCCCCGGACAAGCGCCAACATTCATGCGTTAACGCTGCCGGGGGTTCAGCTAGGGACTCACGGGAAGCTATTTATGCTGCATCCGCTGAGTTTGGAACAGGACTTGAGGTAGGGCTCGGGGATCTCCCCGGTCGGCGCAGGAACCGGCGTTCCGTGAAGCAACAAAGTCGAATAATCGGGGGCAGGCTGCTCCATGTCCCACAGCGGCTGATACTCGCTATCGCTCTTCTCGGTTGGGTTCTGAGGGTTTTTCGGTGCTTCGCTATGCTCCGCCACGGTAACCTCCTCCAATGCTTGTCTGCTGTTATGTGTCTGTTGTGTTGTCTACATTGTGTGTTCGGTGCGTGGGGCTATGATGCGGTGATACCGCAGGTGAACTAACATCGGCCAGGGTGCATTCGTACACCTGCCGGAACTCAAAATCGTGCTGAACCTTGTGCTGCCTAATGAGCAGGCGCGTCGATTCGACAGCATCCCCAACAGCATTTAGAAACTTCACCGAACCGACGCACAGCAACCAGATTCCAGCAAAGCCCACAAGCAAAATCAGCGGAGGGAAATAAAAGAGCGGAATCAACAAGGCAAAGAAAATCATCGCCGTTTCCTCGTCCACTCCCCTGAAACCCAGGCTGAAAAGTACCGGACTCATCAGCACGAGAAAAAAGACCGCCCAGAACACCATCCGAAGCAGCGGCCCCAACACATACCAGGTGAAGCCGCTCCAGTCTGTGAATAGGCTCTTCATATCCAAGGTTTCGGGTGGCTTCTCCACGGGGGCGTAGCCGACCACCTCGCCAATCTGCCAGGCGGATGAGCTGTACTCGGTGAGGATGCCCTGCACCTCTCCCCTATGGATGCGTTCCAACAGTGAGCCGGGACGGCCGTAAACAACCTGGGACGACATCAGCAGAACAGAATCGTCACCAGAAACGCGTCGCTTGACCATGGTCCGGCCCTCCATATCCCAGCATTTTTGATAGATGTTCAATAGATGGTTTTACAGTAACAACCGAACCTGAAAAGAACCTGAACCCGAGTGCAAATAAAAAGCATGAAAAAGAAAAGGGTCGAACATGTCCACAATTTGATGCATTTAGGGGTAATAAACGCTTCACAAGCCATTTTGAGGTGTATTCTAGTTCACATCTAGTGTGTTCAAGTTCAGCTGGAACCCACCAGAACAACACCACAAGCCTCCCAGAAACATCCCGGGAGCCAAGCAAAGGAGCACCGTGACACACACCGCCTCCCCAAACCCCCGCGGCCGGTCGCATCGACGCCGAATCGGCAGCGGGCTACTCACCCTCAGCATGGCACTGAGCCCCCTCACAGCCCTGGGCACCACCGCCCACGCCGCGGAAGACCCCGACGCCGTCAAGCAGGTACTCAGCGAAAGCATGAAGAACGCCAGCGGCACCGTCACCGCCTTCGTCCGCTTCAAGGGTAAGGGCGCCTTTGAACAGACCCAGCCCGCAGGCGTACGCGCCGGCGTGCAGGCACCCGTCAACACCAGCTCACAGGTGCAGGCAATCGCCTCCCAGGTGCAGAGCCAGGCACAGCAGGTCAGCAGCCAGTCCGGCGCACAGGTCCTCTACACCACCCACAACGCGGTACGCGGCGTGGCAGTGCGCGGTGACGCCGAGTCCATCAAGGCACTCGCCAACCGCTCCGACGTAGAGAAAATCTCGCCCATCCTGCCCAAGTACCGCCAGAACGCGGGCGCCGCCATTGATGCAGGCTCCCTCGCCACCTGGACCGGCACCACCAACCCCGCCGGCGCGGGCGGATACACCGGCAAGGGCGTGAAGATCGCCGTCATCGACTCCGGCATCGACTACACCCACACCGACTTCGGCGGTAGCGGCAAGCTCGAAGACTACGAGAAGGCATCCAAGCTCACCGAGCTGCCCTCCGCAGACTCCAGACTCATCAACCGCACCAAGGTTGCTGGCGGCTACGACCTCGTCGGTGACGCCTACGACGGCACCAACACCGCAACCCCCGACGGCAACCCGCTCGACTGCACCACCGGCGGCCACGGCACCCACGTGGCGGGCACCGCGGCAGGCTACGGTGTGAACGCCGACGGCACCACCTTCACCGGCGACTACAGCAAGCTCAACGCAGAGCAGCTCAAGACCATGAAGATCGGCCCCGGCGTCGCCCCCGACGCTGAAATCTACGCCTTCCGCGTCTTCGGCTGCAGCGGCAGCACCAACGTCGTTATTGAGGCGCTCGACCGTGCCCTCGACCCCAACGGTGACGGCGACTTCTCCGACCGCGTGAACGTGGTCAACATGTCCCTCGGCGGCGAATTCTCCCCGCAGGACGACCCCGAAGCCTACGCCGTTGACGCGCTCACCCGCGCCGGCGTGCTCTCCGTGATCTCCGCAGGTAACGCCAACGACTACAGCCTGCGCGGCGACACCTACTCCAACTCCGGTCACCCCGCCACCGCAGCCAGCGCAATCACCGTAGCTAACGCCTACGGCTCCACCCGCGCCGTCGATGCGGCAGAGCTGACCGACCCCGCCACCGGCACCACCCGCAAGGTACGCGGCGACTACAGCGTCTCCTACCCCTGGGCACAGGCGGGCACCAAGGAATTCACCGGTGAACTCACCGCAATCTCCGAGAACAACCGCTACGCCTGCAACGCCCTCAGCGCCGACGAAGCGGCAGCTGTAAAGGGCAAGTGGGTGCTCATCGACTGGGCTAAAGATGACGGTGAACTCGCCTGCGGCTCCAAGGTGCGCTTCGACAACCTGGAGGCGGCAGGCGCCAAGGGCGTGCTGCTTGCAGGCAACGACGAAGAACCCGGCCTGGGTATTGCCGGTAACGATACCCTGCCCGGTTTCCGCCTGGCAGCATCCGCCGCTAAGGACCTGCGTGCACAGATCACCGCTGCAGAAGCAGCAGGTAAGCCCCTGACCGTGCGCCTCGGCAACGAGCTGAAGTCCTCCCTGCGCGTGGACACCGATAAGCTGGATCAGCTGAACCCCATGAGTGCCCGCGGCTTCCACGGCAGCTACGGCTACACCAAGCCCGACATTGCGGCACCCGGCTCGTACATCACCTCCGCGGCGGTGGCGACCGGTAACAACTCCGTGACCTTCAGCGGCACCTCCATGGCGGCACCCTACGTGACCGGCTCCGCCGCCCTGGTCATGCAGAGCCACCCGACCTACACCCCCGCACAGGTCAAGTCCGCCCTCATGAACACCGCAACCCACGATGTGCGCACCGAATCCGGTGCCGCATACGCGGTGGACCGCGTGGGCGCCGGACGAGTCGACACCCTCGCTGCCGTGCAGTCGAAGTCCCTCGTCTACAACACTGACAAGAGCGGTACCGTGTCTCTGAGCTTCGGCGTGCTCGAGTACGCACCGGATGCTGGCGTTCAGACCCTCACCCGCGAGGTGACGGTCGAGAACACCGACTCCGTGGCGCACGCCTACGCCCTGTCCTACGCTGAAAGCACTAATATTCCCGGCGTGGAATACTCCTTCCCCTCCGCGGTCACCCTCGCACCCGGTGAAACTAAGAAGTTCGAAGTCACCGTGCGCATCGACCCGTCCAAGCTGGAGAAGACCCGCGACGCAGCAATGGACACCACCCAGAACGCAACTGACTACTACACCGGCAACGAAACCGTTCCCGAACAGTACCGTCAGTACATTGCCAGCGCATCCGGCCGACTCGTCCTCACCGAAGACGGCACCAAGGCGCTGCGCCTGCCCATTCACGTGGCACCCAAGCCCGTGAGCACCATGCACGCTGCCGAAGACACCGTCACCTTCACCCAGAAGCCCTCCAGCGACGAGGCTCAGAAGGCAGACACCGGCTGGACCAAGTCCCAGATCTCGCTGCGCGGCACCGAGGTCAACCAGGGCGGCTACCGCTCCCTGCTCGGCGCTTTCGAGTACGGTGCGAGCGTGGACCGTGTGGCTCCCACCTCCCTGTCCCTGAACAGCAACGTTAAGGCGAACCTGCAGTACGTCGGTGCTTCCTCGGATGCACCCGCGCTGAAGGCAGCCGGCGGCAACGCTGATGACGGCACCCTGCGCTTCGGTATCTCCACCTGGGCGAACTGGGATGTGGTCTCCTACGAGAACACCTTCACCGTAGAAATCGACACCGACGGCAACAACCGCGCCGACTACAAGCTGGTCACCGACCGCGCTAAGGGCCTGGACTACCCGCTGGTTCGCCTCTACGGCTACAAGAACGGCAACCTCGTCGAGCTCGGCTACTACCCGCTCAACGGCGCCTGGGGTGATGTGGACACCAACATGATGGACACCAACACCCTCATCATGAGCGCGCCCCTCAAGGACCTGGGCCTGACCAGCGCAAACAACCCGGACATTCAGTACCGAGTCAGCGCAACCACCCAGTACGAGTGGGGCAACGTCAGCGAAACCGGCTGGATCAAGTACCGCCCCTTCAGCCCCAAGCTGTGGTTCAGCGGCGACTCCTCCGCTGTGGCTGGCCTCTTCCCGGATGCCTCCAGCACCACCCTGACGGCGCACCGCTCCGCTGACGCAATCCCCGCGCTCGGCGAATCCGGCGCCCCCGCTAAGGCGCTGTTGCTGCACCTGCACAACGGCACCGGCGACCTCTCCGGCACCAACGGTGCCAAGGGCGACCGCGCCGAGGTGCTGAACATCAAGGAGAAGCAGGACGAGTACATCACCCCGTCCCGCTTCACCGATATGAAGAGCGGCGACCAGTTCTACACCGAGATTTCTTGGTTGGCTCAGCGTCGCATCACCACCGGCTACCCGGACGGCACCTACCGCCCGCTGGAGTCCGTGGAGCGTGGCGCGATGGCGGCGTTCTTCTACCGCATGCAGGGCTCCCCGCAGTTCACCGCACCCTCCACTCCGAGCTTCAAGGACGTGCCCACCACGCACCCCTTCTACAAGGAGATTGAGTGGATGAAGGCTCAGGGCATCACCACCGGCTACTCGGACGGCACGTTCCGCCCCTCCGCACCGGTGAACCGTGACGCCATGGCTGCGTTCTTCTACCGTGCGGCGGGTTCCCCGCACGTGGATCTACCCGCGACCAGCCACTTCAGCGATGTTTCCACCGATAACCAGTTCTACCGTGAGATCACGTGGCTGGCGTCGAAGGGCATCAGCACCGGCTGGCCGGACGGCACCTACCGCCCGGTAACCCCCATTGCCCGCGACGCAATGGCGGCGTTCATCTACCGCTACACCGAGAAGGTTGCTAACCAGGCAGGCCGCTAGACGGTAGTGAACTGGTAGCGAACAGTTCGGGTCCCCTCCCGCCCCCTGCATGGGGTGGGAGGGGTGCCCGGAACCGGTAGGATTCGGGGCCTGAAAATCCCGGAACCTTTCTAAGTTTTGGTGGCGGTTTCACCGGCGGACGCACTCACTCGTCGTCTGCCGGTGGGGCCGCCTCCGCACATCACCGATACACAACCACAGAGCACACAGCATTACCGAAAAACAGATAATCCGAAGGAGGATTCCATGACAACGCCTCATGCGCCACGCCGCAGAATGAAGGCTGTCGGTGCGACCGGTTTGAGTGCGGCTCTTGCCCTTACTCTCGGCGTTCCCGCCACTTTCTCTGCCGCTCACGCTCAGAGCCCCCAGCAGGTCGAAGGAAGCACTGCGAGCGCATCCGGTGACGCTGCCTCGCGTATCAGCCCGGGTCTGCAGAAGGCTGAAGGCCAGATCACCGTGTATGTGCAATTCAAGGGCAAGGGTGCGTATGAGCAGACCCAGTCCGCGGCTGTTCTGGCACGTAAGGAGGCGCCGGCGAACCGTCAGGCGCAGGTACAGGCTATTGCAGCCCAGGTGCAGTCGCAGGCTCAGTCTGTGGCGGCTGCTTCTGGCGCGAAGCTGATGTACACGACGCATAATGCGATGCGCGGTGCGGCGATTACTGGTGATGCTGCGCAGATTCGTGCGTTGGCGGAGCGCCCGGATGTGGAGCGTATTTCGCCGATTATCGCGAAGGAGCGCATGAACTCCGGTAGCGAGATTGATACGAAGACTCTTGCTACGTGGACCCGTGAGAATACGGGGTACACGGGTAAGGGTGTGAAGATTGCGATTGTTGACTCCGGTGTTGACTATACGCACGCTGATTTTGGTGGCCCCGGTACGGTGGATTCGTACCTGAAGGCTAAGGCGATGACGGAGCTTCCGACTGCTGATTCGGGTCTGATTGATCGTAATAAGTTCATTGGCGGCATTGACTTGGTCGGTGATGACTACAATGCGTCGGTGGCTGAGAAGTCGACTCCGCAGCCGGATAATAACCCGCTGGATTGCCGCCCGGATGGTTTCGGTTCTGGCGGTCACGGCACGCACGTGGCGGGTACTGCCGCCGGTTATGGTGTGACGGCGAACGGTACGACTTACCGTGGCGATTACAAGAACCTGACGGAGGAGCAGCTGAAGGGCATGTCTATTGGCCCCGGTACTGCTCCTGATGCTCAGATTTTGGCGATTCGTGTGTTCGGTTGCTACGGCAATTCGAGTGTTGTGATGAAGGCACTCGATACCGTAATGGACCCGAATGGTGACGGTGATTTCTCTGACCGCGCCGACATTGTGAACCTGTCGCTCGGTGGCGAGTTCGCCCCGGCTGACGACCCCGAGTCGTACATGATTAACACGATGGCGCGTCAGGGTGTGTTCACTGTGGCTGCTGCCGGTAACGCAAATAACTACAACGGTGTGGGTGACACCTACTCCGATTCGGGTAGCCCGGCGAATGCAGCTGCGGCGCTGTCGGTGGCGAACGCCTACGGCTCCACTCAGCCGATTGACCGTGCCCGCGTAACCACGAAGACCGGTCTGGAGTGGTTGCAGGGTGATTATTCGGTGAACTTCGATTATTCGAAGGCGTCCGCTGATCAGCTGCGCGGCGAGGTTGTTGCCGCGCCGAAGCGTAACCGTTACGCCTGCGAGGCTTTCACCGCCGATGAGGCGAAGGCTTTGAAGGGCAAGTGGGTTTACTTCGACTGGGATCAGGACGATTTGACGTTCCCGTGCGGTTCGAAGACTCGTTTCGATAACGTTCAGGCTGCCGGCGGTGTTGGCGTGGTGATGGCCGGTAAGGCTGAGCGCTACTCCATCGGCATTGGCGGTAACGCAACCATTCCGGGTCTGCGTCTGACTGCTTCTTCGACGAAGGACCTGGAGAAGGCTCTGGCTGCCGGTCCGGTAACCGTTGAGATGAACCTGGACTACAAGGCTTCGGGTCGTAGCTCCCACTCGCACGCTTTTGACCTGAACACTTCGAGTGCCCGCGGTCAGCACGGTGCTGATGGCTTCATTAAGCCTGACCTTGCGGCGCCGGGTACTGAGATTGTGTCTGCCGCTGTGGGTATGGGTAATAAGGGTGTTTCCTTCACCGGTACCTCCATGGCGACCCCGCATGTTGCCGGTGTTGCCGCTCTGGTGATGCAGGCGCATCAGGATTACAACCCGCAGATGATTAAGGCTGCGCTGATGAACGGCGCGTCCACCCCCATCAAGAATGAGCAGGGTGCGCAGTACGCGGTGGATCGTGTGGGTACGGGCATGGTGAATGCTCGCGCCGCCGTGGACGCGAAGGTTATCGCCTACGATGCGAAGACCCCCGAGCGTGTTTCGACCGCGTTCGGTGTGCTGGAGTACACCCCTGATTCGGGTATTCAGACTGTTCAGCGTGAAATCGTGCTGGACAACACCGATTCGCAGGCTCACACCTACACTCTGAACTACGAGGCAAGCACGACCATCCCGGGTGTGGAGTACTCCTACCCGCAGCAGGTGAGCGTGGGAGCCGGTGAGCGTAAGAACGTGACCGTGACCGTGCGTATTGACCCGTCCAAGCTGGAGAAGACCATGGACCCGGCGATGAGCGCCGACCACGTCGCTCAGGACTGGACGACCGGTCAGACTCTGATTGCCGGTAAGCGCCAGTACATTGCGAGCGCTTCTGGTCGCCTGATTTTCTCTGAGAATGGTCGCGAGGCAATCCGCCAGTCGATTCACGTGGCGCCGAAGCCCGTCTCGAAGATGCGTGTTGATGCGTCCCGTATTGATTACAAGGGCATTGCCGATAAGGAGTCCACGGTGACTCTGCGCGGTACGACCCTGAACCAGGGCGGTTACCGTTCGTTGCTGGGTGCGTTTGAGCTGGGTGCGGTCAGTGACCGTATTCCGTCCGGTCAGCTGAAGTTGCCGTCGAACCAGTCTGTTGACCTGCAGTATGTGGGTGCCGCTTCGGATGCACCGGCGTTGAAGGCTGCGGGCAAGAACCCGAACGATGGTTCTCTGTTCTTCGGCATTTCAACCTGGGGCACCTGGGATACCATGCACTGGGGCCGTCAGGTACAGGTGCAGATCGATACAAACAACGACTCCACCGCAGACTACGTTCTGGAGGTGACCCGCGAGAAGGGTCTGGACTACCCGCTGGTGAAGGTCTGGTCCATCTCCGGTAACGCATCCACCGTGGTGGCTCGCTACCCGCTGAACAACGCCTGGGGCGACACCGACACCAACATCATGGACACCAACACCATGATTCTGGGTGTGCCGCTGAAGGACCTGGGTCTGACCGCTGAGAAGGCTCAGAGCATCAAGTACACGGTGCAGACTGACACCTGGCACAACGAGGGTAACTCCTACGTGGACACCACCTCGGCTATCGAGTACTCCCCCTTCAACCCCGGTGTTTGGTTCACCGGTGAGGAGTCGGGCGTGCCCGGCCTGTTCGTGGACCGTGACGGCGGTCAGCTGACCGTTCACCGCAAGAACAACAACAAGGAGCGTCAGGCTCTGTTCCTGCACATGCACAACGCGACCGGTGACCTGAGCGGTCGTAAGACCGCTAACGGTGTTGCCGCTGGCGACCGTGCACAGGTCGTGAAGGTGGCTCGCACCCTCCACGATGCGCGCTTCACCGACGTTCCGGCGGATAACCAGTTCTACCGTGAAATCACGTGGATTGCTGCCCGTCAGATTGACCGCGGCTACCAGGACGGCACCTTCCGCCCGCTGAACAACATGGACCGCGCAACCATGGCTGCGTACTTCTACCGTATGAGCGGCTCGCCGCAGTACACCGCACCGTCCACCCCGAGCTTCTCGGATGTTCCGCTCAACCACCCCTACTACAAGGAGATTGAGTGGATGAAGGCTCAGGGCATCACGACCGGCTGGCCCGATGGCACCTACCGCCCGGAGGGTTCGGTGAACCGTGACGCGATGGCTGCGTTCTTCTACCGTTACGCAGGTTCGCCCGAGTACACTGCCCCCGCGCAGGCTCGTTTCACGGACGTTCCGACCGACAAGCAGTTCTACCGCGAGATCTCGTGGCTGGCTGAGCAGGGCGTGACCACCGGCTGGCCCGATGGTTCGTTCCGCCCCGTGGAGCCGGTGCACCGCGACGCTATGGCGGCGTTCGTGTACCGCTACAGCACGGGTGTGCTGAAGGAAAGCCCTGAAATCTAAAAACCCTGAAATCTAGGGCTCATAAGGTTCTACCGCTGTAGGTGCTACCTCAGCAGGTTTTACCGAGGGGGCCGTACCGTTGCAGTTTCTGCGCGGTGCGGCTCCCTTTTTCTGTGGTTGGGTAAGTTTGTATTCCGCGTCATGTTCCGTAATACGAGTCTGACTAGGTTATATAAAGAATCGTTGAGACAATAAATGAAGGTTTCTTCACCGTCGGCATGAACCTTGACGTTCACGCCGCGCAGACGCGCTGGAGGCGCACTGGAAACACAGTGCAGACGCACCGAAGCACTCTCTGCACAGAACTCTCGGTGCAGAAACCGCTAAGAAACGCACCATCACTAAAAAGGAGCATTCAGTGGCAACCTTCCCTGAAGCTACCCCCGCGCGAGCCGCCCGGCACACACAGCCGGGTCGCCTCAAGCAGCTGGCACGCAGCTGCGGCGCACTCACCCTGGGGCTCACCCTCGGACTAACCGCCCTGCCGTTCGGTACCGCCGCCTACGCGGCACCGGGCGTAGTACGCGGCGCGGACCGGGACGCACCCCACCAGAACACCGGCACCGGCGAGAACAACAACGAAGTTCTCTCCCCCAGCCTGGACGGCGCCACCGGCGAACGCGCCGTCTTCGTCCGATTCAAGGGCAAGGGCGCTTACGCCCAAACCCAGCCGGACGCGGTCCGCTCCCGCGCGCAGGCACCCGTCAACGCGCAGGCACAGGTGCAGGCAATCCGCGCCAGCGTGCAGCAGCAGGGCGCCTCCGCGGCAAAGGAATCCGGCGCGCAGGTCCTGTACACCACCCACAACACGATGCGCGGCGTGGCGCTCTACGGTAACGTCGAGCAGATTCGCGCGCTCGCGAACCGCTCGGATGTGGAACGCATCAGCATCATTGAGGACATGGCGCCCCAGAACAGCGGCACCCTCATCGACACCGACACGCTCTCCGTGTGGGCGAAGAGCCCGGCGAACCCCGCCTCCACCGGCTACACCGGCAAGGGCGTGAAGATTGTCGTGCTCGATACCGGCATCGACTACACGCACGCCGATTTGGGCGGCCCCGGCACCCAGGAAGCCTACGAGAAGGCGAAGGCATCCGACACGATTCCCGAGGGTACCTACGACCCCAAGAAGTTCCTTGGCGGCTACGACCTGGTCGGTGACGACTACAACTCCGCCAAGAAGGAAACCTCCACGCCCCACCCGGATAACAACCCGCTCGACTGCGGCGGCCACGGTAGCCACGTTGCCGGTACCGCGGCGGGTTACGGCGTGAACGCGGACGGCTCGACCTTCCACGGCGACTACTCCAAGCTCACCGAGGAGCAGCTCAAGGACATGAAGATTGGCCCCGGCTCCGCACCGGACGCCCAGCTGATTGGCCTGCGCATCTTCGGCTGTAAGGGCACCACCGCGTTCGTCCCCAAGGGCCTGGACCGCGTGCTCGACCCCAACGACGACGGCGATTTCTCCGACCGCGCCGACATCGCGAACCTGTCGCTCGGCAACGAGTTCGGCGTGTTCGATGAGACCGTGAACTACGCGGTCGGTTCCCTCTACCGCGAGGGCATTCTCTCCGTGGTTGCAGCGGGTAACGCCAACAACTACAACGCCGTGGGCGACACCTACTCCAACTCGGGCGGTCCCGGCACCAGCGCCTACGGCCTGACCGTGGCGAACTCCATCGGCTCGACCCAGCTGGTGGACCGCGTGAAGATTCTCGCCCCCGCGAACGAGGCGGACACCTACGGCGACTACTCGGTGAGCTTCGACTATTCGAAGGCGACCGAGGAGCAGCTGCGCGGCACCGTGGTGCGTGCCGCCTCCCGCAACCGCTACGCCTGCGAGGCATTCACCGAGGAGGAGGCCGCGGCGCTGAAGGGCAAGTGGGCTCTCATCGACTGGGCGGACGCTGACGGCGTGGCACCCTGCGGTTCGAAGGTCCGCTTCGACAACCTGCAGGCGGCTGGCGCGACCGGCGTGGTGCTCACCTCGAACACTGAGGTCGGTGACACCGCTATCGGCGGTAACTCCTCCATTCCGGGCGTGCGCCTGGCAAAGAGCCAGGTGGAGCGCCTTTCCGCGCAGATTGATTCGGGTGAGCTGACCCTGCAGCTCGGCGAGAACCTGCGCGACTCGATCCGCGTGCCCAACGGCAAGCTGGATCAGGCGAACACCTCCACCGCGCGTGGCCTGCACGGTTCGCACGGCATCACCAAGCCGGACGTCGCGGCACCGGGCACGAACATTTCCTCCATCGAGGTTGGTAGCGGCACCGGTTCGAGCGTGAAGACCGGTACGTCCATGTCCACGCCCTTTGTTGCCGGTGTTGCGGCGCTGATTATGCAGGCACACCCGGAGTACGGTCCGCGCATGATTAAGACCGCCATCATGAACACCGCCGACCACCACATGCAGGACGCCTGGGGCAACCCTTACGCGGTGGACCGCGTGGGTACCGGCCGCATCAACACGCGTGCGGCAGTGGCTGACCGCGTGATGCTGTTCAACGCCGCCCGCCCCGAGCAGGTTTCGGACACTTTCGGCGTGCTGGAGTACGCCCCGAACGCCGGCGTGCAGACCCTGCAGCACCGCGTGAGCGTCGAGAACACCGACTCGGTGGCGCATACCTACACCCTGAATTATGAGGGCAGCACGAGCATCCCCGGTGTGGAGTTCTCCTACCCGCAGTCCGTGTCTGTGGGTGCCGGTCAGACCGCCACGTTCACCGTGACGGTGCGTATTGACCCGTCGAAGCTTGAGAAGACCCGCGACCCCTCGATGTACCCGACCCAGGATTCGGTGAACTACTCGACCGGTGCGGTGACCATTTCGGGTGCCCGCCAGTACATTGCGAGCGCTTCGGGCCGCCTGATTCTGACCGATGCTGATTCTTCGGCTGCGGTGAAGACCCTGCGCATGCCGCTGCACGTGGCACCGAAGCCTGTCTCCGCGATGCGTGTGGCTGGCTCCGATATTGCTTTTGATTCGAATGGTTCCGGCGCGACCGAGCAGACCCTGACCCTGCAGGGTACCGCAGTGGATCAGGGCGGTTACCGCTCCCTGCTGGGTGCTTTTGAGCTGGGTGCTTCGAGCCCGCGCATCCCGACCGCAAAGCTGGGTATCGGTTCGGATTCCCGCATGGACCTGCAGTATGTGGGTGCCGCCTCGGACGTGGCGGCGTTGAAGGCTGCCGGTGCGGACACCTCCGAGGCGCGCCTGTCCTTCGGTATTTCCACCTGGGGTAACTGGCAGGAGGTGACCCCGCGCGGCACCTACTACGTGTTCATTGATACCGACAAGGACGGCACGAGCGACTACCGCCTGCAGACGGTGCGTGAGAAGGGCCTGGACTACCCGCTGGTGAAGGTTTCTAAGCGCAGCAACGGCAAGTGGCAGGCCATTGAGAACGCCCTGTACCCGCTGAACGGCACCTGGGGTGATACGGACACCAACATCATGGATTCGAACACCCTGGTGATGACTGTTCCGCTGAGCGTTCTGGGTCTGGACCCCGAGGCTGAGTCGACCGAGATTTCGTACTCGGTGACCACTTCGAGCGCGTTCTCCGCTACGACTGTGGTTGATACGACTGATTCGGTGGTGTTCAACTATGCGGCACCGAAGCTGTGGTTCAGTGGCGATTCGGCGGGCGTGCCGAACCTGTTCGTGGACGCGCCGGGTGCCGCTCTGACGGCTCACCGTAGCGCGGAGGCGAAGGGGTCGGCCCTGTTCTTGCACATGCACAATGCGACCGGTGACCTGTCCGGTACGAACGGTGCTGCGGGTGAGCGTGCGCAGGTTCTGCCTGTATCGATGGCTTCCGAGGCTCCTGCCGAGAACGCGCATTTCAAGGATGTTCCGGCGGACTATCCGTTTGCAAACGACGTTAACTGGCTGGCTCAGCGTCGTATCACGACCGGTTACCCGGACGGCACGTTCCGCCCGAACGGTTCGGTGGAGCGCGGCGCAATGGCGGCGTTCTTCTACCGCATGGCGGGTTCGCCGCAGTTCACTGCGCCGTCCACTCCGAGCTTCAAGGATGTGCCGCGTGACCACCCGTTCTACAAGGAGATTGAGTGGATGCGTGCCCGCGGTATTACGACCGGTTGGTCGGATGGTACGTTCCGCCCGAATGCTGCGGTGAACCGTGACGCGATGGCGGCGTTCTTCTACCGTTTTGCGGGTTCGCCGGCGTATTCGGCTCCTGCGGTGTCGCCGTTTAGTGACGTGTCGACCGGTAGCCAGTTCTACCGTGAGATTGCGTGGTTGGCTGATCAGCGTATTACGACGGGTTGGGCTGATGGTTCGTTCCGTCCGGTTCAGCCGATTGAGCGTGGCGCGATGGCGGCGTTCTTGCACCGCTATAACGTGCGTGTGCTGAATAACCGCTAGTCGAAGCGTTATATTTGAGCGCTAAATACCCCCGGTGGATGCCGTACGCATCTGCCGGGGGTATTTGCTTGCCTCACCCTGCCCGAGGCGGGCTAGTTAGCGCTAGCGGGCTTCTTTACGGTTGAGCTTCTCAATGGCGGCTTCCACCTTTAACTTGCGGTGACTCAGCTTCCAGAGGCTGAAAGACTGCGTCAAGGTACTCTTGCCTATCTCCACGAGGGAAGGCAGCCCCTGCCGGATGAGTGCCTCATTGATTTCTTCCTGGGTGGCGCCCTGCTCCTTCATCTGCTCGATGATGATGCCCGCCTCCGCTATTTTCCCGGAGGTGAGCGGGTGGTTTTCGAGGCTGGTTTCGATGTCTACGAGCTCGTCGTAGAGTTCAGTTTTTGTTTTTGCCATGGTGCTGTCTTCACCATCCTTGGTTGACGTGTTCTGTGGCATCGGGTGGTGGGGTTGTTTTCCCTCATCACCGCCTGTTTTGAACGGTATTTGAACCGTATGTTCATGCTAACAGTCGCGCGGCTTGTCGCGCAGGGTTTTTACCGGTGAATACGCTGCGTATTTGCGGAACTGGAGGAAGGCTAGAGCAGCACTGAACCCGCCGCGTACGCCGCGCTGAACGGACCGTGTGGAACACTACCTCGCCTCCCTCGGTGGTTCACCGCACGGGCTATAAGGTGGAGCGTACACTTAAGTCATGCGTGAATTACAGGCACAGATCATCCGTGAAATGGGCGTCAAGCCCAACATGACCGAAGAGCAGGCACGCGAAGAAGTGGAGCGCCGCATCCAGTTCATCTGCGACTACCTGGAAACCACCGGAAGCCGCGGCTTGGTACTGGGTATCAGCGGCGGTATCGACTCCACTCTGGCGGGTCGCCTCTGCCAGCTGGCGGTGGACCGCCTCAACGAGCGCGGCCGCACCGCCGAGTTCGTGGCGGTGCGCCTGCCCTACCGTGTGCAACACGACGAAGAGGACGCGCAGGAGGCGCTGCGTTTCATCCAGCCCACCCGCTCCCTGACCTTCAACATTGCGGAGGCTGTCGACGGCTTCGACACCGCCTACACTGCCGCGACCGGCGAGCAGATCAGCGACTTCAACAAGGGTAATGTGAAGGCGCGCGCCCGCATGATTGCCCAGTACGCGGTGGCTGGCGGCCCCGGCTACCTGGTGGTGGGTACCGACCATGCGGCGGAGTCCATTACGGGTTTCTTCACGAAGTTCGGTGACGGCGGCGCGGACCTGCTACCGCTGTACGGCCTGAACAAGCGCCAGAACCAGCTGCTGCTGCGGGTGCTGGGTGCGTCTGAGCGTCTGTGGGCTAAGCCGCCGACGGCTGACCTGCTGGACGGCGTGCCCGGCCGTACCGATGAGGATGAGCTGGGTCTGACCTACCCGCAGATTGATGACTACCTGGAGGGTAAGGAAATCGATGAGGCGGCAGCTGCGAAGCTGGAGCAGATTTACCTGCGTAGCCGCCATAAGCGCACTACTCCGGTGACGATTTTTGATTCCTGGTGGAAGAACTAGCGCCTCAACCGGCAAATGACCTAACGTAAAAGCCCCAAACTCCCTTGGTGGGAGTTCGGGGCTTTTACTATGCTTTTGCAGACCGAGGACTATGCCTTCTGTTCGGGCTGTGCGCCAGAAACCTGGGCAGCCTGAACGTCCGAATCCTCAGAACCTTCAGCCTCAACCTCAGCTTCAGCGGGCGGTACCTTCGCGCCACCCGTGGCGAGGAACAGCACCAGGCCCAACGCGCAGGCGAGCACCTGGGTGAAGGGGAACGCCCAGGTCAGACCCTTAAAGCCGAACCACATGTTGCCGAAGTACACGGCGGGGAAGAACAGCAGAGCAATACCGAGGGTCATCAGCATTGCCGGGCCGCCCTTACCGGCCGCCTGGAACCAAGACACAAACACGATGCTGACCGCGTTGAACACGGCGGCGAGCATCAGCGCAACCATAATCTCCTCGCCGGTGTCGATGAGGCTTGCATCGCCAACCACGGCGAGCAGTTCACGGCGGAAAATCAGCACCGGAATGGTGATGATCGCGGAGGTCGCCACGGACAGGATCGTTGCGGTGCGCAGCGCCTCCTTCACGCGGGCGCCGTTGCGGGCACCGTAAGCGTAGGCGTACAGCGGGATACCGCCCATACACAGGCCCATGCACAGCATTTCGGGCACCATGTTCAGGCGCATTGCCAGGCCGAACGCCGCGACGGTGTCGTCACCGTAGGAGGCGGCGAGGTTGTTCAGCAGCAGGGCGGCGAAGATCAGGTTGAAGCTCTGAATGAGCTCAGCAGCACCGACCGCGACCACGGGCTTGATGATAGCGGGGTCGAGGGAGAAGTCGCGGATGTTCGCGGAGAAGTTCTCGCTCTGACGCATCAGGAACAGCAGGTAGTACAGCATGGATGCGCCGTTCGCCAGCAGCATCGCCCAACCGGCACCGGCGACGCCCATGCCCATGATGGCGATGAACAGCACGTCGAAGATGCAGGTGACGACGGTGCCGACGATGATGCCGTACATGGACTGCTTGGCGTAGCCTTCGGATCGGACGAGCTGTTCGAGGGTGAACATGCCGATAGCGAGGGGCGCGCCGAGGAACATGAGGTGCACGTAGATGCGGGTCGGTTCGTAGGAGCCGCCGGATGCACCCATGATGCTGGTGATCGGGTCGGCGAGGATGAAGCCGATAGCCGCCGCGACGATACCGGCACCGAGCGCCGAGTAGAGGGCGAAGGAGGTGACGCGGTGAATTTCGTGGGCGGGCTGGCCTTCACCGAGCTTGCGGGAGGCGAGGGTTGAGGAGCCCAGGCCGAACAGTCCTGCGATCGCCATGATGACGCCGAAGACGGGCACGCCGTAGCTGGTGGCGGCGAGGTCTTCGGTGCCGCCGTAGTGGCCGACGAAGTAGGAGTTCACCACGTTGTAGATGCTGGTGATGGCGAGGCCGAGTGCCATGGGCACGCCGAGGGAGAGGAGCGCCTTGAGGATGGGGGCGTCTTTGAGCAGGTAGATGTTCTGCGGGTCTTCGCTTGCGCCGTGCGGGCCGTGTCCGCCGTGTCCTGCGGCGGGTGCATTGTTGTTGGGTGCGCTATTTTTGGGTGCGTTGTTTTCAGTCTGGTGGGACGTCATAGGTTCCTGTGGTTCTAGTCTGTGTTGTGTCCGGTGCGCGGTAAGAAGCGTGGTCCGCACAAAAAACGGGCTAGTGTATTGTACCGTTTCCACGTAGTGGTTGGGCTAGGGGTTTAGACAAAAAAGTAACGAGGCGCCCCTCCCCGTTTAGGGGTGGGGCGCCTCGCCTCATACGTATCGCATGTAGGAGTGTGAGCTATTCGAGTTCAACCGGACCAAGCACGCGAACCTCCTCAATATCCAGGATTTCCTGAATCGCGTGGAGCACATTCGTGTCGATTATGCGCTCATTACGCAGGCGCTTGAGCACGCTGCGTTGCTTCTCCAAATGCCGCAGGCGCAGCTCTTTCTCAAGGTCGCCCGCTTCAATAATGCGGCGGGCTTCTTCCGGCGCATTCGCACCGTCTTTACGAACGGCGTGCAGGTTGCGGTGTATACTCGCGTTGTACATCTGTTCGTCGGCAATGCGGTCGATAATCCACTGTGGTGCACCAATTTCCTGGCCGATCTCAGCCACAGAGTCGAAGGACTCGGCAATGATCGTGCGGATTGCTTCATTAATCTCATCTTCTTCGGTGGTATCAACCGGAATTTTCGCCCACCTAATAACGAGCGGCAGGAGCATCCCCTGAACCACCATCGACAGCAGAACCACGCCCGCAACAACAAAGATAATAAAGTCACGCGCGGGAACATCAGTCGGCACGGAGAGAGCCACCGCGAGGGAAACACCGCCGCGCAGTCCCGCAAAGGTACTCACTACACGGCCACGGAAAGTTGTGCGCAGCTGCTTCTGCTTTTCTGAACGGTCAAGGGCACGAATAATACCGATCGAGACGTGCAGGAAAATAAAACGCGCCGCAATGGAAACAAGCCATGCCACCACAATCACGGCGAACGTCAAAGCCCACGCATAGTTGTATTCACGAAGAACATCATCCACAGGCGCTGTGGCGCTGGGCAGCTGAACACCCACGAGCACGAAGAGCGCACCGTTCATGACATAGGAGACAAACGACCAGATGGGCAGACCGTAGAAACGGTTTTGGGGTTTGATGGTATCCGGTCCGCGATAGGTCAGGTAGAAAGCGGCGACCACCACAGCCACCACTCCGGAACCTTTCATGCCCTCAAAAGGCTCGATCTCTTCAGCCAGGAAGAAAGCAATAAACGGCACGGTAAACATGAACACGCTGAAGTTCATGGGGTTGCCGATGTGCGCACGCAGCTTATCTACACCCCATCCGACGGCCAGGCCAACGAGAGTTCCAATCAGGAACGAGAAGAAGAACATTCCGGATGCAGTCCCCAGGGTAAGTTCATGACCACCCGCAAGCTGCAGGGCGAGTGCGAAAAGAACTAGGGTGGTGCCGTCGTTAATGAGTGCTTCCGCTTTAAGGGTGGTGATGGAAGATTTGGGGAGTTTGCCGTTGAGCGTTGCCACGGCCACAGCATCGGTGGGGGCGAGCGCCACACCGATAATCAGCGCCACATGCCACAGGTAGACGCCCATAAATGTGTGAAGCACCCAGGCGATAACGAACGCCGTGAAAATTACGAGCACCGTGCCCGAGAGCAGAATGCCGCGCAGACGAGCGCGCGCCTCACGCCAGGAGGTGTTTCGGGTCTCCCAGAACAGCATCACGGGCAGGAAGATTTCGAGAATCACGTGCGGTGGCAGCCCGACCTCGCGCACCTCGTGCATGGCGTGAACGGGGATGAGCGCCAGCACAAGCCCCAGGAAAATGAGCAGAATGGCGGGGGTTATCCGTATTTTATGGGCGAGGATATTACCCAGAAGAATTGCCAGCGATAGGGCAATGATGACTTCAAGCAATTTGGTGTGTTCCTTTTGGATGTGGCGGCTGGTTCATGGTGTGCGTCTGATAGACGGCTGATGTCCGCGAGTGTGCGGGTGCCAGGGTGCCCAAAATGTTTTGCTCGTTCCCTGGGCCGTGAGGCTTCCGCGTGGGGACGAGTGCGGGCGTAGCTTCTGTATTTTACCGTTGTTCAGTGCGGGTGGGTGGATGTTTACCCTGAGCAAAACCTTGCCTTATGGCCGCTCGGGATGTGAGTTTATGGGAGGCGACCTGCGTGCATCCGGCGGGTCTGCTCAGCCGGGCCTGCTCAGCCCATGAACCGCCCTACTCTAACCGCTTTTCATGACGTTTTGTGTCGTTCTGACGTGAACTTGGGGTCGTACTGTGTCAGAGAACAGAAAATCCGCCCCTGTGAGTGCGCGCGAACACTCAGAACGTGAGAAGATAAGGTCATGACTGATAACAACACCGTAACCGGCAGCCCGCTTGTTAAGCGCGGCCTGGCCGACATGCTCAAGGGCGGCGTCATCATGGACGTCGTCACCCCCGAACAGGCTAAGATCGCTGAAGATGCTGGCGCTGTTGCCGTCATGGCTCTCGAGCGCGTTCCCGCGGATATTCGTGCGCAGGGCGGCGTGGCTCGTATGTCTGACCCGGACATGATTGAGGGCATCATTGATGCTGTTTCGATTCCGGTCATGGCGAAGGCACGCATCGGCCACTTCGTTGAGGCTCAGATTCTGGAGACCCTGAAGGTCGACTACATTGACGAGTCCGAGGTTCTCTCCCCCGCTGACTACGTGAACCACATTGACAAGCACCAGTTCAAGGTTCCCTTCGTGTGCGGTGCTACCAACCTGGGTGAGGCTCTGCGCCGTATCACCGAGGGTGCCGCTATGATTCGCTCGAAGGGCGAGGCTGGCACCGGTGACGTCTCTGAGGCAACCAAGCACATCCGCACCATTAAGCGTCAGATTGCTGAGCTGCAGGGCCTGTACAACACCATGCCCGACGAGCTGTACGTGAAGGCTAAGGAACTGGCCGCACCGTACGAGCTGGTTCTTGAGGTTGCTCAGACCGGCAAGCTGCCCGTTGTCATGTTCACTGCTGGTGGCGTGGCTACCCCCGCTGACGCTGCGATGATGATGCAGCTGGGCGCTGACGGCGTGTTCGTTGGCTCCGGTATCTTCAAGTCGGGCGACCCGGTTGCTCGCGCGAAGGCTATCGTGAAGGCTACCGCGTTCTACAACGACCCGGAGAAGGTTGCTGAGGCTTCTCGCGGCCTGGGCGAGGCTATGGTCGGCATTAACGTTGCTGACATTCCGGCACCGCACCGCCTGGCGGAGCGCGGCTGGTAATTCGTGCGCGCACCCCGTATTCGGGGTGAGTGTTTGATGAGGGGGTGGGGTTCGCTGATGCGGGTCCCACCCCTTCTTGTTTTGTTGTTTTTGTGAAGGGAGCGGTGATGGTTGAGAAGGTTCAGCCTACCGGTGTTTTGCCGGGTGAGGGTTTGACGGTTGGTGTTTTGGCGTTGCAGGGCGGCGTGAGTGAGCATGCGGAGATGCTGGAGTCCCTGGGTGCGCAGGTGCGTTGGGTGCGTACCGGTGAGCAGCTTGAGGGTCTGGATGCGCTGGTTCTGCCGGGTGGTGAGTCATCGACGATTGACCGTTTGACTCGTATTTTTGGTGTGCGTGAGCCGCTGATTGAGGCGATTTCTTCGGGTCTGCCGACTCTGGGTACCTGTGCTGGCCTGATTATGTTGTCGAAGCGTATTGATGATCCGGCGCCGGGTCAGCAGTCGCTGGGTGTTTTGGATGTTTCGGTGGGTCGTAACGCGTTTGGTTCGCAGGTTGATTCTGCGGAGGTGCGCCTGCCGTGGCTGACCCCTGCCGGTGATGAGGTGGTTATTGATACGGCGTTTATTCGTGCGCCGATTGTAACTGGCACTGGTGAGGGTGTGCAGGTGACGGCTCGTCATGAGGGGAAGATTGTGGGTGTGCGTTCGGGCAACCTGATTGGTATTTCTTTCCACCCGGAGGTTACGGGCGATACGACGGTGCATGAGGAGCTGCTGGCTCTGGCACGCGAGGTGAAGGGCAAGTAGCCCCTCCCCCAAAAATAAGCCCGGTAATGAGCATTTAAGGAGTTGTGGCGGTGACCGTTGTTCGGTCACCGCCACAACTGTTTTTGCGTGGGCTTATGCGTGAGTGGGTTTATGGGCGGGAGCTGCTGGGGGTTTGAGGCTGGGCCTTCCACTGCTGGTAGGCGCTCGTGGCGAGGAATCGTGCACGGTTCGCGTCGCTGAGCGTCTTGATGTCTGCGGGAGCTGCCTCGTACCACTTTTCGTAGAGACGAATAATCATCTCGGGGTAGGCGGCTTCTTCCAGATCTGCGCGGTGGGGAATGAATTCGTTGCGGTTCTTGATGTCTCGGTACTCGCTACCGGCGAAGGGGTCGGTGAGTCCGACGCTGGGGCGGGCGTTGTAGACATCAATGTTTTGAACGTATTCGGGGAGGGTGCTCCGCCCTGCTTTGAGTGCGGCGTGGCACTTGCTGTCGATTTCGCTGGGCTCAATGATGTGGCCGCCGTCTGCGAGGATGTGCCGGTACTCGATGTACGCGGGGTATTGTTCATCGGTACGCGGGACGGGCTTGGTGGCTTCTGCTGAGGCGACAGCTTCGGCGGAGTATGAGGAGCAGCTGACGGTGGGCGTGGTGCTTGCCGTTGCTGAGGCGCTCGCCGTGGAGGGTGAGGAGGTGCTGCTTGCCGCGGTGTTTGCACCACCGCAGGCGGCAAGGAGCATCGCCAAAGGCAAGAGTGATGAAATCCTCAAAAATGATGTTTTCACATCAATCACTACCTAAACGAAGGACGAATATCTACTCCAGTAACACTGGGATAGAATTCTCCATGCTGGATACCGAAGTAATGCCATCCTCCACCAATTCGCCAAGTCGTCCAGTAGTTATTACTAGGACTTGGTCCTACAGACACCAAAGAACGAGCCATGGTGTAGTTACTAGGCATAAGAGCCAAAGTTTCAACTGGAGAGAAATACGTCTGGCCAATTCGCCTATAAGTACGCTCCCCGTGTCGGCGCGTCTTTAGCTTGTACCAAATCTCATATGCCATAGGTCGCGCGTTGGGGCGCTTCGAGACTGAGTGCTTAGACCTCTTCAGAACTTCTTCCTGCTCAGCCCTATGAGAATCGCTAGCCTTCAGCACATCTACAGGTACGGTACGAAGCCAAGTCTGAAACTCCTCAATCTCCTTGCGAGTCTTTCCAAGGGCTTTAAGCTCTGACTCATTGGGGAAATAGCCACCGTGATAAAGGATTGCCTCGAAGTTATCACGAGTACCCTGAGAGGCCTGCGCAGCAGACATCCCCATTACCCCAGCCACAACGCTGAGACCTGAACCAACAATAAACCGTTTACGAGAAATATTATTCATAACCCGAGTATATAGACACAAATGATTGATAGTCAAGGGAAATTTGTGAATTTTTTCGATATCCAACATTTTGGCTCACCGTGACACATAAGGGCACTTTTATATGCCTGACTTGCGGATATATTGACTATGAAAATGCGCATCGAACATACTACAGTCGTTTTTGTCAAGATGACATTTTGGTTTTTCTTAAATTTGACAAAAAATCCAACACCCATATTGAAAGGTGCTACACGCCCATCTGAAATATTTGATTATGCGAATAGCATCAGGCGGCTGGAACGTTGCTGAGGGTGATGACTGCCTGGAGGTTTACCACTCTTGGCTAACTGAGAAGCTGGACGACGACCGTGTGCGTATCCTGACTCAGGAAAGCCAGTCTGGTGTTCCCGCGAAGGCTCTGGCTGCTTCTGTTCCAAACACTATGCTGAACGGCCACCAGGTGTGGCTGGACGGCCTGGTTGTTTACTCGAAGAACTAAGCACCTTAGTTCAGAGTGCGGCTGAATAGTCTGCTCAACCGCGTTAAATTGGGCGCCTTGCCCCCTCATACATGAAAAGCCTTGGTTGTGAATACGCAATTCACAACCAAGGCTTTTTATGTTGCTATGGGTTTAGGACAGGAGCGCCAACCCAAACTCAATAACAATCAGAGCTACAGCACACGCGAAGAGTACCTCACGCGACACATTGAACTTCTGCCAGAGCCTATACAGCTGGCTGGGAACCCCCCAAATAACGAACGCCTGAAAGGCAAGCGATAACGCGGGGTTACCCCACTGAATAATCATCAGGGCAAGAGCAAAACCCACGCCGAGCACATCCAGGATGCGCAGGTGCTTTCGCACCTGCTCCCTCTCCTTCTGATAGCCAGGGTTGTTTAGCAACCTTGGTGGTGCTTTTTTCAGCTGACCCACAATAATCAAAACCGCCAGCGGGATCAGAGAAATATCGAAGAACATGGGAACCGCCTTTCATGTTGGGGTTCGCTCGCTACGCCGGTGACGAGCTGATGGTGCACCATCATTGGTGAAAAATTCTCAAAAATAAGTAGTATGCAACACGTGCATAACGTATTGTGGGTTACTTTACAGCACACATAAACCCTATTCAAGAGGTAAACAGCTCCCCCCCCCC